>ENA-UONT01000129-UONT01000129.1-human-gut-metagenome-genome-assembly--contig:-CS20-NODE-129-length-106788-cov-36.034404_pt1 | contig 106788 bp, 99 predicted proteins | sample MGYA00242459_ERZ724006 | MGnify/ENA metagenome assembly ERZ724006
CGATGCAGGACGCATAGTCGGAGTTGGCCTCCTCCACGCGGTTGATGAACATCATGCGGGGCTTCTTGCCCAGCATCTTCCAGGTACGCTCCATACCGACGGACAGGCCGTCCTTGGCGTTGCCCACGATGACGGAGCACTCGGCGGCGCGGATGGCGCACACGACCTCACCGGCGAAATCGAAGTTGCCGGGGGCGTCCATCACGTTGATCTTCTTACCCTTATACATGACGGGAGCAAAGGCCAGAGAGATAGAGATCTGGCGCTTGATCTCCTCGGCGTCGTAGTCACAGGTGGTGTTGCCGTCAGCGGTCTTGCCCAGACGGTCAATACCCTTGGTCATGTACAGCATCTGCTCCACCAGAGAGGTCTTGCCGGAGCCGCCGTGGCCCAACAGGGCAATATTGCGAATGTCGTTTGCAGTCATAATGGTGTGTTCTCCCTTCAATTTGATCCAGCGCACGGGCGCTGCCGCGCGCAATACGCTCAACATGACGATTATAGCTCACTTTTGCAAGTCTGACAACCTTTATTTTTAATATTTGTAGGAAAAATCCCCTGTCTTACGGGAGATTTCGTCAACTTATACAACAAGCTTTCCCTTTTTCTGGTCAGGTCGCCCAGAGTCGAAAAGCCACGGCGGAAAATCCGCCGTGGCCTTCTCGTTTTATAAACCTTAGTAGTGCTTCACCAGTCCGCTCAGCAGCAGCGTCGGCAGCAGCCACAGCGCCAGAAAGCCCAGCATGTACAGCGGCGACAGCGTGCCGTAGCTGCCCACGGAGGTCAGGTAATAGGTCAGCAGCAAACCCACCACCGCACCCAGATAGCACAGCCACGTTCCCGTCCGGGTGGCACTGCGCAGGCGGCGGGAGCCGATAGTGGCCTCGGCCAATGGCATCAGCCCCTCCCGGTAGATCATGGCGTTGGGGGCCTCGCCCCGCTGCTCCATGGCGTCGGACAGGGCCAGCCGGGCGGAGACATTGGGATAGACCGGCTTGCAGTCCAGTCCGAACTTCCGCTTCAGAAGTCCCGGCGTCACATTGCCGCTGCGCACCGCCAGCACAGGCCGCATGCCCGCCCGGTGCAATGCCCGCAGCGCCCAGTCCACATTGCGGGAGGGCTGGTACTTGATGACGAAGATAGCGCCCAGCACGCCGTCGATCGCCAGAAACACACCGGTTTGCAGCTTCAGGTCGTGGGGCAGCGTCACCTTCTGCTTGCGCATGAAATACGCGCTGCCCATGGCGACGGTCTCGCCCCGGATCATGCCGGTCACGCCGCCCTCCTCGCAGAAGCGCAGATCATCCACACGGGCGGAGAACCCGCCCTCCGCCGCCAATTGCTGGCGAAACAGGGGCGACAGCTGGCTGTGCGCCGCCTGCGCCATCCCGGCGGCGTAGGAGAGCATCTTGATGCGCTCCTCGCCATAGACCTTGTAGCCGTTGAACGCCACCGTGCCGGTGGGGAACAGGTCGTTCTCCGTCACCAGCAGCTGGCGGCTGCGGCTCAGAGGCAGCGCCCCGGCATAGCCCGCCAGCGCGCTGCCGCCCCGTGTGAGACGGTGCTGTAAGCGGTGCAGCGGCAGCGCCGCCGTCAGCGGCAGCGACAGGGGCAGCGCCACCGTCAGGTGGGCCGACCAGACCCGCAGAAAGCTCTCCATGCCCTGCCCGGACAGGCACACCACGGCGGAAAGCACCGTGGCGGCGCTCAGCAGCAGCGGCGTCAGATACCACTGCCAGCGACAGGCGGGATCGGGCTTGTCCGTCATGCGGTAAAAGCCCTCCAGCCGTCCCTTCTGCTTGCAGATACCCATGTCCAGCTGGGACGCCACATAGGGCGGCTCGCCGCCCACATTGGCCAGCTGGAACGCCTCGCGCCGTGTCTCGGAGCGCAGCAGCAGCGCCCACTGCTCCATCCACATCAGCAGCGCCGTGGTGGCGGCAAATGGCATGTGGCCGTCCTGGGTAATAGCGGCGGACACGATGCCGTCAAACGCCACCGCAAAGACCAGCAGCAGCGCACCGAAGGCGCTGGTGACATGGCCCTTTTTCAGCTCCTGAAAGGCGTATTTCCACACGTCCATCGCGAAGATGGCCGCCAGCATCATCACGCCTACCTGCAGATGGCCCCGCAGCATGGCGCTCTCCTGCCACGCGGCGGGCATATAGCCCAGCCCGTCCAGCACCGCCAGCGCGATCAGCGCGGCCACGGGAAAGCTCAATATGGTCAGCGACCGGTTCAGGTGCTTGGCCCGGCGCTTTTCCGCCCGGAACGCCTCGTCGCTGTCCGGCTCCGGCGCAAGCGGCTCCGGCTCCGGTTCCGGGCGCTCCGGCTCCGCCCACAGCTGCTCGGTGTCGTGCCGCCTGGGCTTTTTCCGGGAGCGGCGGGCCGTCAGCTCACGCAGCCGCTCCCGCAGAGTAAGCGGCTCCTCCAAGATCCCGTCGTCATTCTCCGCCAGCACCGCGTCCACCGTGTCGTACATGACGTTTTTCAGCGACACCCGATCCGGCGGCAGCTCCTCCGGCTCCGGTGCAGGCGGCACGTAGGGCTTCGGCGGCTGGCCGGTGCGGATCACCGGAAGCTCCGTGGTGTCGCCCTTTTCCGCCTTTTTGCGGCGCTTCCGCTTCTTGTCCCGCTTTTCCGTTTTGGGCAGGCGGGTGGTGATTTTCTCTTCCTGCTCCGGTTCAGATTCGGGGGCAGATTCCGGTTCCGGAATGGGTTCGGGTTCCGGCTCCGGCTCCGAAACAGGCTCCGGCGCGGGTGTGGGCGCAGGCTTCTCTATCGGGGCAGGCTGACGCCCACCCTTGCCGTATTCGGCCAGGATGGATTCCAGCGTAAACGCCTCGTCCTCAGGGACGGCGGGGGTATGCAGTTGTTCCTCGTCTTGCCTGCGCATGGATATCCTTTTTCTCAGCTCCGCTGGCGCACCGCCTCATACAGCAGGATAGCCGCTGCGGCGGAGGCATTCAGGGAGGAGATCTGTCCTTTCATGGGGATGCTGACCAGAAAATCGCAGTTTTCCGCCACAAGGCGGGTCATGCCGTCGCCCTCGGAGCCGATGACGATGGCGGCAGGGCCTTTCAGGTCGGCGTTATACAGGGTGGTGTTGCCGTCGGCGGCGGTGCCGAACACCCAGACGCCCTGCTTTTTCAGGTCTTTCAGCAGCGAGGGGATGTTGGCCACCCGCGCCACCGGCATATAGCTGACCGCACCGGCGGAGGTCTTTGCCACGATGGCAGTCAGTCCCGCGCTGCGGCGCTTGGGGATGATGACGCCGTGGGCCCCGGCGCACTCGGCGGTACGGAGGATGGCGCCCAAATTGTGGGGATCGGAGATCTCGTCGCAGATCACCAGCAGCGGCGCTTCGCCCCTGTCGGCGGCGGTCTGCAAAATGCTCTCCACCGTCACATACTCCCGGACGGCGGCCAGCGCGATAACGCCCTGATGGGCGTGGGTGCGAGACATGGCGTCCAGCTTGCGGCGGTTGGCCTCCACCACCACAACGCCCGCGGCGCGGGCCTTGGAGGCGATGTGGCCCAGCGTCTTGTCCGTCTCGCCCTTGGCAAGATAGATCTTGTCGATGGCCGTTCCGGCCCGCAGCGCCTCGATCACCGCGTTGCGTCCCTCGATCATGCCGTCTGCCTCCGCCTCCGCCACAGGGCGGCGCTTCGGCGCGGTCGTCTGCTCTTTCATAGAAACAATTCCTTTCCAGATATATCGATTCAGTATTGATTATACCATACCCCCACCGCAAGATAAAGTCCGATTCATAGAAATTTTACAGAAAATCCGCCAATGTGCCGCTTGTGGCGTACCGCCCTTTGTGGTATACTGTCATTTATACTTTATGATACCCGGATATCTCTTTAAGGAGGGTTCCATGGCAGATAACAACAATAACCGCGACAACCGGAACAATAACAACAAAAACAACAACCGCATGCGGGGCATCCTGACGCTGGTGCTGTGGGCCGTGGTGCTGACGGTGGCGATGAACTACATCAGCGCCTACTCCGGTAACACCGCCAACAAGACCTCCAGCCACGAAATCAAGTACAGCGAAATGGTGGACATGGTGGAGAAGGATCAGGTCAAGGAGATCCTATTCAGGGACAGCACCATTTACATCACACCGGTGGACGGCTATACCTACACCGAGGAGGTGGAGGAGGGCAGCACCGCGCAGCCCAAGAGCTACACCCAGTCCAAGGAGACCCAGCTGACGCTGTTCACCAAGCAGCTGTCCGACAGTCAGCTGCTGCCCCTGCTGGAAGAACACAATGTGGCGTACACCGGCTACTATAAGGCGCAGCTGAGCCCGGTGCTGACCTTCATGGCCAGCTACGTGCTGCCCATCATCATTATGGTGAGCCTGTTCATGCTGGTGCTGCGGATCCTCAGCAAGTCCGGCGGCGGCTTCGGCGGCATCGGCAGCGTGGGCAAGTCCAACGCCAAGGTGTACATGGAAAAATCCACCGGCGTCACCTTCAAGGACGTGGCCGGTCAGGACGAGGCCAAGGAATCCCTGGAGGAGATCATCGACTTCCTGCATAACCCCGGCAGATACACCGCCATCGGCGCCAAGCTCCCCAAGGGCGCGCTGCTGGTGGGCTCTCCCGGTACCGGTAAGACTCTGCTGGCCAAGGCGGTAGCCGGCGAGGCCGGCGTCCCCTTCTTCTCCATTTCCGGTTCCGGCTTTGTGGAGATGTTTGTGGGCGTGGGCGCCAGCCGTGTCCGCGACCTGTTCAAGGAGGCCGCCAAGGTCGCGCCCTGCATCATTTTCATCGACGAGATCGACGCCATCGGCAAGACCCGCGACAGCCGCTTCGGCGGCGGCAACGACGAGCGGGAGCAGACCCTGAACCAGCTGCTGGCGGAGATGGACGGCTTTGACCCCAGCAAGGGTATCATCGTGCTGGCCGCCACCAACCGTCCGGAGGTGCTGGACAAGGCGCTGCTGCGTCCCGGCCGCTTCGACCGCCGCATCACCGTGGATCGTCCCAATCTGGCGGGCCGTCTGGCGACCCTGCAGGTTCACACCCGCAACATCAAGCTGGCGGAGGACGTCAATCTGGAGAAGATCGCCCAGGCGACCGCCGGTTGCGTGGGTGCCGACCTTGCCAATCTGGTGAACGAGGCCGCTCTGCGGGCCGTCCGCAAGGGCCGCAGAGCGGTGAATCAGAACGATCTGCTGGTGTCCTTTGAGCTGGTCATCGCCGGTAGCGAGAAAAAGGGCACTGTCATCACCGAGCAGGAAAAGCGCATCATCGCCTATCACGAGGTGGGTCACGCGCTGGTGGCCGCCAAGCAGAAGAACGCCCAGCCTGTCAGCAAGATCACCATCGTGCCCCACACGCAGGGTGCGCTGGGCTACACGCTGCATTTGCCGGAGGAGGAGAAGTTCCTCATGTCCAGGGAGGATATTCTGGCGGAGATCCGTACCCTGCTGGCAGGCCGTTCCAGCGAGGAGGTAGTGTGCAACACCATGACTTCCGGTGCCGCCAACGACATCGAACGGGCCACGGAGATGGCCCGGAATCTGGTGGCCCGGTTCGGTATGTGCGACGAGTTCGACATGGTGGCGCTGGGCGCGGTGCAGAGCCAGTATCTGGACGGTGGCTACTCCATGACCTGCGCGCAGGAGACCTACGCCGCCGCTGACCGCGAAACCATCAAGATCATCCGCCAGTGCCACAAGGAAGCCAAGGAGATCCTGATGGAGAATCGGGAGCTGCTGGACAAGATCGCCGCGTACCTGCTGAAGAAGGAGACCATCACCGGTCAGGAGATGATGGCCATTATCGAGGGCCGCGACCCCGAGACCGTGGACAACTACGGCGCCACACGGGAGCCGGAGCAGCCCCTGTTCCGTCCCAGCGTGCCGGAGACCATCGAGGCGCCCGCCAAGCACATCAACATCGTCTCCCAGCCCATCCCCATGCCGGACTTCGACGCGAAGCCGGAGGAGGGAAAGGCGGAAGATCAGCCGGAGAATACCTCCGAGGGCGAATCCACGGAGGATAAGCCGGAAGACAAGCCGGAATAAGTAAATACCCTACAGGGGCGGACAGTTCGTCCGCCCCTGTCATAAAATAAAAGACGTCGGTGATGATTGATTATGAGCAGATTGCAAGACCTCTGCAAAGAGCGGGGCTTTACCCAGATCAAAATGCAGATGCTGACCGGCATCGACCAAAGCGCCTATTCCCAGATCGAACGGGGTGAGCGGTATCTCAGCTTTGAGCAGTGCCGCCGCGTGGCGCTGGCCTTGAACACCAGCATGGACTATCTGGCGGGCCTGACCGACGAGAAAAAGCCCTATCCCAGAGCAGAGCAGTGAGCGATACAGGGCGCTCACTGCTTTATTTCGTCCGTGCCGCCCTGCAAAATGGTTCGATACATATAGCGTAGGGGCGGGGTTCTACCCCGCCCCTACGGCTTACGATGGCGTTTCCGGTAAATGATGGGAGGGGCAGAGCCCCTCCCCTACAAAAGCTCTTTTCCGCCTTATCCTTCCACTGAAAAAAAGCGTCACGCGGTAGCCGCGTGACGCTTTTTGTTGGTCTCTCAGCCCCACAATGTGGTCAGCATGGGAATGACCTGCTTCTTCCGGGACATGACGCCCGGCAGGAACACCGTGTTGTCCTTGGGCTCCACGGCAAAGGCGTTGCGGATGGCGTCGTCGCTGCCGATGAACAGCAGCTGCGTGCCCTCCTGCAAAACGTCCGTCAGCATCAGGATCACCATGTCGTAGCCGTGTTCGTTCTGCATCTGCTCCATGGCCCTCAGCAGATCCTCCTTGCGCTCCATCAGGTGCTCGGAGTTGATGCACGTCACCTGACCCACGCCCAGATTCTGCTCGGCAATGTGGAACTCCTTGAAGTCGCTGCGCAGCAGCTCCTCCGCCGACTTGCCGTCCACTGCGCCGGCGGCGAACAACTCGCGGCCCAGCTCGTCCAGCGACACACGGGCCATGCGGGCCAGACGCTCCGCCATGGCGATATCCCGCTTGGTGCAGGTGGGAGACTTGAACATGACCGTATCCGACAGGATAGCCGCCGCCATCAGCCCCGCCATATGGGGCGAGGGCATGACGCCGTGCTCCTGATACATGGAGGTGATGATGGTGTTGGTGCTGCCTACCGGCTCGTTGCGGACGTTAATGGGCTGCCGGGTCTGGATATCCGCCAGACGGTGGTGATCTACGATAGCCAGAATTTCCGCCTGCTCGATGCCCGGCACGGTCTGGGACAGCTCGTTGTGATCCACCAGCACCACCTGCTTGCGGCGAGGACGCAGCAAGTGGTAACGGGACAGCGTGCCCACCACCTTCTCCTCCTCGTCCAGCACGGGGTAGCAGCGGTAGCGGCTTTTCAGCACCACTTCACGCACGTCATCGATATAGTCGTCCAGATGGAAGCAGATCAAATCGCCGGTGGCGCAGGGTCGGGAGATAGGGATGGCCTGATAGATCAGGCGGTGGACGCGGCTGGCGTCAAAGGGCGTGGAAATGATGCAGGTCTTGCCCGCGTCCTTGATCCACTCCGGATCCACGTCGGTCTGGCACAGGATCAGGCAGGACACCTGCATGTCCAGCGCCCGGCGGATCATGTCCGGCTGGCTGCCGCACAGCACGATGCTGTCGGAGCTGTCGAACAGCAGATTCTCGCAGCTCTGGGGCAGGGCGATGGACACGCTGCCGGACAGGGTATCCACCAGATCGCCGCCCTCGCCCACGATGCGGCCCTCGATAACGCTGAGGAGGTTGAACATGGGCACCTCCTCCACCACCGGGTTGGCGATGGTGTTCAGGCTGAAGGTGGCGATATCACCGGCGGACAGCATGCCGTACAGCGTGCCGTCCTCGTTGGTGACGGGGATGGCGGAGATCTTCTGGTTGCGCATCAGCTGCCACGCACGATCCATGGTGACGGAGGAATCCAGACAGGGCGGCCGGTCAAAATCCAGATCCCGCACCTGGGTGCGGACGTTCTGGATCAGCCGGGGCGGCTTAAAGCCAAAGTGCTTCAGCATGCGGTTGGTCTCGTCGCTGATGGTGCCCATATGCACCGCCACATACTCCTTCTCCCCCAGCGCGTTTTTCAGCGCCGCGTAGGACAGGGCGGCCACAATGGAGTCGGTATCAGGGTTGCGGTGTCCGGTCACATAGATCTCGTTCATACCTTTCAAGCTCCTTTGCGGAAAAGTGTTTTCTTGCCTGCTATTATAGAACAGGTCGCGGCGCTGGTCAATGGTCTTGATTTACAGAAAAAACCATGTTATCATTAAATTTAAGTAAAGAAATCACAGAAATAAGGTGTTCTATGTATCACAATCATCATCTTCATGAAACAAAGCATCTGAAGGAAGCCAATCTCTTACAGGAGGAGAAATACCGCCACCTGACCAACGATCCCGTGGGAAAGCTGGTGTGTGAAATGGCCGTCCCCACCATCATCTCCATGCTGGTGACGGCAGTGTACAATCTGGCGGACACCTTCTTTGTGGGATTGATGCGCTCCAACGCAGCCACCGGCGCGGTGGGTGTGGTCTTTTCGCTGATGGCCATTATTCAGGCCACCGGCTTTTTCTTCGGTCAGGGCAGCGGCAACTACATCTCCCGCCAGCTGGGCCGCCACCAGACGGAGGACGCCGAGACCATGGCCATCACCGCCGTCACGCTGGCCTTTTCCGCCGGTGTGGTGCTGCTGATCCTTGGACAGATCTTTCTGGAGCCGCTGGCGCTGCTGCTGGGCTCTACAGAGACCATCCTGCCCTACGCCTGCGACTATCTGCGGATCATTCTGCTGGGCGCGCCGTATATGACCGCCTCCTTCGTGCTGAACAACCAGCTGCGCTTTCAGGGCAGCGCCATGTACAGCATGATCGGCATCGTGGCCGGTGCGGTCATCAACGTGGGGCTTGACCCGCTGCTGATCTTCACCTTCCGCATGGGCATCAAGGGTGCGGCGCTGGCCACCATTATCGGGCAGCTGTTCTCCTTCGCCCTGCTGCTGTTCGGCTGCACACGGGGCGGCAATCTGCGGCTCCACCCCCGCAAGATCCAGTTCTCCCGCCACATTTTCAAGGAAATTCTCCGGGGCGGCTTCCCCAGTCTGTGCCGCCAGAGCCTGATGGCCATTTCCACCATCTGCCTGAACAACGCCTCCGGCCTGTACGGTGACGCGGCCATCGCCGCCATGAGCGTGGTGAGCCGTGTCATGACCATGGCCAACTCCGCGCTGATCGGCTTCGGTCAGGGCTTTCAGCCGGTCTGCGGCTTCAACTACGGCGCCAAGCTCTATGACCGGGTGCGGCAGGGCTTCCGCTTCTGCGTCAAGTGGGGCACGCTGTTTCTGGTGGCGGCAGGCATTGTGGGCTACATTTTCGCGCCCCAGCTGGTGGCGGTTTTCCGGAACGATCCGGAGGTGGTGGCCTTCGGCACTGTCGCCATGCGGTGCCAGTGCATCACCTTCCCGCTGGCGGCCTACGCGCTGGTCAGCAACATGATGACCCAGACCATGGGCAAGACCCTGCCCGCCACCATTCTGGCAGTGGCCCGTCAGGGATTGTTCTTCATCCCCGCCGTACTGCTGATGCCCCTGTGGCTAGATCAGCTGGGCGTGCAGCTGGCCCAGTCGGTGGCGGACGTACTGTCCTTCCTGCTGACGCTGGTGATGATGCGCCGGGTGTTCCAGAACCTGCAGGCCGAGGAGCACGCCGCCATGCTGCTGCAACACCACCGGGCATCCGAGCCTTATATGGCGGAAAATGTCCCGGAAAACCCGGAAACTACCTGATTTCCCCCTTTACAGACGCCGCTTTTCCGGATATAATAGTTTAGTTGCTGAAATCTACCGACAAGGAGACTGACACATATGGCAGTGATCGAATACGACGATTATAAACAGAAGCTTCTGGCGCTGGAGCCCACGCTGGGCGAGCTGGAAAAGGCGCTGGGCATCCCCAAGGCCCGCGAGGAGCTGTCCGCCCTCCAGAAAGAGACGGAGCAGGACGGCTTCTGGAATGATCTGGAGCGCAGCCAGAAGGTGAGCCAGCAGATCAAGCGTCTGGAGAACAAGATCAAGAAGCATGACCGTCTGGTCAGCGAGTGGGAGGACACCCTGACCCTGTGCGAGATGGCACAGGAGGAGGACGACGCCTCTCAGTTGCCTGACGTGATGGAGGGCTACGAAAAGCTCCAGAAGGAGATCAGCGAGCGCCGTCTGGCCGCCCTGCTCTCCGGCGAGTATGACGCCAACAACGCCATCCTCACCTTCCACGCCGGCGCCGGCGGCACCGAGGCCCAGGACTGGACGGAGATGCTCTACCGCATGTACACCCGCTGGGCCGAGCGCCACGGCTACACCTATCAGCTGATGGACTACGAAGCCGGTGAAGAAGCGGGCATCAAGTCCGCCACCATCCTCATCGAGGGTGAGAACGCCTACGGCTACCTGAAAAGTGAGAACGGCGTTCACCGGCTGGTGCGCGTCAGCCCCTTTGATGCTAACGCCCGCCGCCAGACCAGCTTCGCCGCGCTGGAGGTCATGCCCGAGCTGGCGGACGACAGCGAGATCGAGATTCGTCCCGAGGAGATCGAAATGCAGGCCTGCCGTTCCTCCGGCGCAGGCGGCCAGCACATCAACAAGACCTCCTCCGCCGTCCGCCTGACCCACCTGCCCACCGGCATCGTGGTGTTCTGCCAGACGGAGCGCAGCCAGTTCCAGAACCGCGACAACGCCATGAAGATGCTGAAGGCCAAGCTGGCGGAGCTGAAGCTCCAGCAGCATGCTGAGAAGATCAGCGACATCAAGGGCGTACAGATGAAGATCGAGTGGGGCAGCCAGATCCGCTCCTACGTGTTTATGCCCTATACGCTGGCCAAGGACACCCGCACCGGTTATGAAATGGGCAACATTCAGGCGGTAATGGACGGCGATATCGACGGCTTCATCAACGCCTATCTGACCGCCGCCGCCAACGGCGAGCTGAAGTAAGCAATCCGGTAAAGCTCTCAATTTAAAGGCTACCCTGTGTAAGGGGAGCTGTCAGCCGCAAGGCTGACTGAGGAGTTGTCCACGTCATAGACACTTCTCCGGCGGGCGACCGTCAGGGTGGCCCCTATCGCAATCCCTCCGGCATGACAAAAAGTCATGCCACCTCCCTTTACACAAGGGAGGCTTTGGCTGATGCCAAAATCGAAAAACTTTATAAAAAGAACGCTGTGCTTTGCACAGCGTTCTTTTTATACCCGGTACACGTCCTTTTCCGTCACAATAAGGGAAAACCGCTTGTCGTGCTCCTCCATGGGCACCTGATCCGACAGCAGCTTCTCCCGGCACAGCAGCGCCGCCGGGCCGTGATACCGGTCGAAGAACCGGTCATAGTAGCCGCCGCCCTGTCCCAGCCGGTCGCCCCGCAGGTCGCAGGAAAGGCAGGGCGTCGCCACAAAATCGATATCCTCCACCGTCAGCAGCGGACAGTCCTCCACCGGCTCCAGAATGCCGTAAGCGCCCGGCTTCAGCTGCTCCAGCGACGTCACATGGCACAGCGCCATGCTGTGCGCCGCACCGCACCGGGGCAGGCACAGCGTCCTGCCGCTGTTCAGCACGTCCCGCAGCAGCGCCGTGGTGTCGATCTCCCGCTCCGTGCCCACAAAGGCGAACACCACCTTTGCCGCCTGATACTCCGGCAGTTCGGTCACGCGGCGGCAGATGGCTGCGGCGCTCTCATCCCGGTAGCTCTGGGGTAAAATTCGCTCCATGGTGCGCAGCTTTTTCCGCAGCGCCGCCTTCTGTTCCGCAACGGTCATCTCCCGCTCCTCCTTCGTGGAGCGCTCCGCCTTCTGGCGGCGGGCGATCTCCATCATCCGCTCATACATCTCGTCGCCTACACATTTGCGGGCATACTGGCACCACTGCACACAGCTGAGGGCGTCGTTATACGCCACAAAGCCGCATTTGTCGCAGGCCACCTGGGTATCGGTTGAAAATATCTCAATGGTGTTGCCGCACACGGGGCAGGTTTTCTCTCGAATGGTGGGGGTGCGAGGCTTTCCCTGACAGCCGTCCATGATCATGATATCGTCCTCCTTGGTTCAGTAGAGCAGCCGCCGTCCCGGCTCACCCGCCGGGAAGAAGTCTGCCTCCTTTACAGTATGTCCCTTTTCCAGCACCAGAAACTGCGTTTTCCACTGTCCGGCCACCAGATTTTCCAGCACCCGGTTGCTGCCGGTCACATAGTCCAGATCGCAGCGGATCAGGTCGGCGCACTGCTGCATCTCCGCCACGAAATCCTCGGCGTAGCAGTCGTACACGCCGGTGTCGATCATGTCGGCGTGGTGATAGCCCTCCATGAATCCGCCGAAGATGGACGTGCCGATCTCCATGCCGTACCGGCGGCAGATCTCATCCTTGAAGGCCGCCACCGAGTGCTCGCCCCGGTCGCAGTCCCGGAAATAGATGTGGCCCTCCTGCTTAGCATCGGAGCGCAAGGTATCGTCGGTTTGCAGCATCATGGTGACGCAGTCATCCATTTTCGGCAGCACCACCCGGCAAGGCAGGGTCACACCCTCCCACACGCCGCCGCAGCTGCACACGCAGGACAGCACTGTGGTGATCGTGTCAGGCAGCTCGGCCATGGTCCGCAGCAGCGTCTCATGCATCACCGCAGGCTCCTTGTGGTTCTCCCAGCTCAGCTCCCGCACGGGAAAGTCCGTGCCCAGCTTCCGCTGGGCCGCGTCCAGATGCCGCCGCACCGAGGCGCAGCACAGGATCAGCGTATCGTTCTTGTCCAAGGCACATGCCTCCTCACAAAACCCATAACCTCCGGCAAAGCCGGAGGTTATGGCGGTTATTCTTTACTTCGCCTTCCGCAGAAAGCCGAACCACATGACGAAGCCCACAAACAGGCCGCCCAGAATGTTGCCCAGCGTCACGGGGAGCATATTCCCGGTGAAGTAGGTGCCCCAGGTCAAGGCATCCAGATTCAGACCCGCTTCCACGGCGGAAGCCGCATAGGCCGGCACGCTCTTGGCAAACAGGCCCATGGTGCAGTAGGTCATGTCGGCGATGGAGTGGTTGAAGCCGCAGGTGACGAAGAACATCACCGGCGCCCACGCGCCCATGAAGCGGCCCATGGTGTCCTTTGCGCCCAGACTCAGCAGCACGCCGATGGTCACCAGCACGTTGCACAAAAAGCCCATGAAGAACGCGTTCTGGAACGGCATGGTCATCTTGCCCAGCGCCACCTTCATGGCATACACCGCCAGCGCGTTGCTTCCGGCGGACAGCCAGCCGAACTTGGCGCACAGCACCGCCACCAGAATAGAGCCGATGAAGTTGCCGATGTACACGAACAGCCAGTCCCTCAGCATGGCGGCCACGCGCACCTTTTTCTCCAGCACGCTGATGAAGATCAGCGTATTGCCGGTGAACAGTTCCGCGCCGATCAGGATCACCATGCCCAGACCGAATGCGAACATCAATCCGGAGATAGCCCGGATGGTGCTGTTGTTGTCAAGGCCATAGCTGACCATGTTGGTCACGCAGGAGGGGAAAGCGATCAGCATACCGGCCAGTACGCCCAGCAGCAGCATTTTGCTGATGGGCAGGCTGCTCTTTTTTACGCCGGCTTCGGCGTAGTTGGCCGCGATCTCAGCAGGAGCAAACAAATTCATTTTCCGCCCTCCTTACGCCAGCGTGCGCTCGGCGGCCTCCACCACATGGCCGATCAGCACGGAGGTGGTCACAGCGCCCACACCGCCGGGCACGGGGGTGATGGCCTCCACGATAGGCTCCACCTCGGTGAACACGGCGTCGCCCGCCATACCGCCCTTACCCTTGGAGGTCACCTTGTCGGGATCCCAGTTCATGGACACGTCGATGACGATCTGGCCGGGACGGACATAGTCCTTGGTCAGACTCTTCAGCACGCCGGCGGCGGACACCAGAATGTCAGCCTCGCGGGCCACAGCCTGCACGTCCCTGGTCTTGGTGTGGCAGATGGTAACAGTGGCGTTCTTGCCCAGCAGCATCATGGCGGCGGGCTTGCCCACTACCAGAGAGCGGCCGATGACCACGGCCTTCTTGCCGGTGCAGTCGATGCCGTAGTAGTCCAGAATTTCCATGCAGGCCTGAGGGGTGCAAGGCGCGAAGCCCAGCTTCTTGCCCATGAACACACCGGCGTTGGACAGGTCGGTCATGGAGTCGATATCCTTGCAGGCGGCCAGATGGTTGCAGATCTCGTCCTGATCCGCCTTCAGATGCTTGGGCAGGGGACGGAACAGCAGGCAGCCGTGGATGCTGTCGTCGGCGTTGATGGCCTCGATCTGCTCAATCAGCGCCTCCTTGGTCACGTCCTCCGGCAGCAGGAACTTCACCACGTCCACGCCGATCAGCTCGGCACGGGAGGTAGCGCCCTTCTCATAGGACAGGTCGGAGGGATTCTCACCGCAGCGGACGATGGCCAGCTTCGGCGTCACGCCCTTTTCCTTCAAAGCCGCCACGCGCTGCTGCAGCTTCTCGTTCATCGCGGCGGTAACTTCCTTACCCAGTAATTGCTTTGCCATATTCTTTTCCTCCCTTATTTGAAGAAACCGGCCTTAACGGTCTCAAAAATGCCGTCGGCCTTTTTGCCGTACACGTCCAGCATGGTCAGGCACTTGGCGTTCATCTCCTCCGCCACCTCACGGTTCTGCAGGGTCTTGGTGTTGATGAACACGTTCAGGGATGCCGCCTGCAGCGCCGCCTTCACGATGGTTGCGCCGCAGCCCGCGTCGGACACCGCCAGACGGGAGCCCTTCGCGGCGAACACCTCGATGGCGTCGATGGCCTCGCAGCACAGCTCCATGATGTGCATAGGCACCTTGCATGCGGTGATGGTGGCCTCCTCCATAATGCGGGGCCGGTCGGGATCGTCCTTGGGGATGCCGTAGGCGTTGGCCAGAGGGATAAAGCCCTCGGCGTCAGCGGGCACCTGGTCCAGCAGCTCGGTCTGGAGGGCGTCGCACTTCTTCTGCAGCGCGATGATCTCCGCCTCCACATCGGCATACTTCTTCTTGCCCACGGTCAGGGAGCCGACCATGTTGCCCAGTGCCGTACCGATGGCGGCCACCAGCGCGGACGCACCGCCGCCGCCGGGAGCAGGCTCGTTGGAAGCCAGAACCGTGACGAATTCACGGCAGGATTTGGTGGTATAATCCATAGTTCTCTCCTCGTTTTCTCAAATCAATCTGTCAAAAAAAGCAGTTTGCTTTTTTCCTTGCCCGTCACATCGCCCGCTGCGGCAAACAGCCGTACCTCCTCCGCGCCTGCCATCGCCTGTGCCCAGCCTTCCGGCAGACGGAAGTACAGGTGCTCGTGTCCATGACCCGGCAGCGGCTGTGCCCGGCTGTACAGAGGCACCGTTTGCTCTCCGTCGTCGCCGTAGATGGTGATTTCCGGGCACAGGGGCGTATCGGTGTGGTTGCTGGCAATCAGCAGGATGTTCAGGCTGTCCCGCCTGGTCAGCGTGGTGCGGGCGGGATCAAAATAATCGATGGTAACGTCTTTCTTCATCATGCAGGTAGCTGACGGGAAAAGCTCCGGCGGCTTCAAGCCGCCGGAGCTTTCTTGTGTTTAAGTATCCGAAAATAGCCTTAATGCGTTCTGAAAAGCCTCGCAGAGTTCACATCCGCGCCGTGGAGCGAGGAAGAGCAAGTGCAAAAGGCGCGCAATCAGACCGCAAACCCTTCCGGGCATGAAATCGAAGATTTCATGCCGGTTTTTTAAAACAGGCCGCTGACCTTGCCGGTCTCGGTGTCCACGTCGATGCGGCGATAGGCGGGGTTGGCTGCGGTGCCGGGCATCATGGAGATGGTACCGGCCATGGGGCACAGGAACTTGGCGCCGCCGTACTCCAGAATGTCGCGGATGGCCAGACGCCAACCGGTAGGCACGCCCTTCTTGCTGGGATCGTCGGACAGGGACAGATGGGTCTTGACCATCATGGTGCAGTAATCCTTGTACTTGGGATCGGTCTCGAAGCGCTTGGCCTTCTCCACCGCCAGAGGCGCCCAATCCACGCCGTCCGCGCCGTAGACCTCCTTGGCGATCAGCTCAACGCGCTGACGCAGGGGCATCTCCAGATCGTACAGGAACTTGACCTCCACGGGCTCCTCGCAGGCCTCCACGACGGTCTTGGCCAGCTCGATAGCGCCCTCGCCGCCGAAGCGCCAATGGTTGGACTCAGCGCAGCGAACGCCCTTCTCCTTGCACAGCTTCTTCAGCAGCGCGATCTCGGCGTCAGTGTCGGTGTAGAAGCGGTTGATGCAGACCACGGGGTTGATGCCGGACTTCTTGATGGTGTTCACGTGGTGGAACAGGTTGCAGGTGCCCTTCTCCAGCAGCTCCAGATTCTCCTCGGTGTACTCCTTGGGCAGCGGTGCGCCGGGGGTGACCTTCGGGCCGCCGCCGTGCATCTTCAGGGCGCGGACGGTAGCCACCAGCACGGACACGTTGGGGGTCAGGCCGCTGAGGCGGGTCTTGACGTTCCAGAACTTCTCGAAGCCGATATCGGCGGCGAAGCCGGACTCGGTGACATGGTAGTCAAACAGCTTCAGAGCCAGACGGTCAGCGATGACGGAGGACTGGCCGATAGCGATGTTGGCGAAGGGGCCGGCGTGGACCAGAACGGGCTGGTGCTCCACGGAGTAGCACATGGTGGGGTTGATGGTGTTGCGCATCCACGCAGTCATGGCGCCGGCAACCTCCAGATCCTCGCAGGTGACGGGCTCGCCGCTGCGGGAATAGGCCACCACGATCTTGCCGATACGCTCGCGCAGATCCTTCAGGTCGCGGGCCACAGCCAGAATGGCCATCAGCTCGGAGCCCACGGCGATGCCGAACTTGGACTCCATCATGAAGCCGTCCAGACGGCCGCCGATACCGATAATGATGTTGCGCAGACCCTGGGCGCAGAAGTCCATGACCCAACCCATCTCAATGCGCTTGGGGTCGATATCCAGACGCTTCAGGCCCTTGGCGGCCAGCCACTCGTCGTTGTTGTTGCGCTCGTGCTGCATACGGGCGTTCAGGGCCACCATGGCCAGGTTGTGGGCGTTCATAATGTCGTTGATGTCGCCGGTCAGACCCAGAGAGAACTCGGTCATGGGCATCAGCAGGGCGTTGCCGCCGCCGGCAGCAGTACCCTTGACGTTCATGGTGGGGCCGCCGGAGGGCTGACGCAGCGCGCCGCCCACGTTCAGACCCAGCTTGCCCAGGCCTTCGATCAGGCCCAGAGACACGGTGGACTTACCCTCGCCAAAGGGGGTGGGGGTGATAGCGGTCACTTCGATGAACTTGCCGTCGGGCTTATCCTTCAGGCGGTTCATGACCTTGATAAAGTCGATCTTGGGGGTTTTGCCATAGGGGATGATCTCCTCAGGCAGCAGGCCCAGCTTCTCGCGGAAGTAATCCACAGGGGGCAGTGCCTTTTCCGCCTCCTCCGCGATCTGCCAATCCTTGTAGATGGTGGGATCCAGCGTCACGTGGCCGTTAGCGTCAACATACTTGCCGTCTTTGAATTCGATTGCCATGGTAGTTCCTCCTTGTTATCCTCAGGTTGTCCCTGAAATAATATATCTTTCTTCCGGCGTCCCTCAACGCCGGGGGATCACTGGGTGATTTGGGCACTGCGGCGCACCACCTCGGTGGCCTTGTCCCGCAGCATCTGCTGGCGGACAACGGTCAAAAAGCCGTTGTCGAAATAGGGCTTGAGATCCTCGGCGCTCATGTGGTTGTCAGCGCAGATGCGCTGGATGGCGGCGTCCATCTCCTCGTCGGTGACGGTCAGGTTCTCCAGCTGGGCAATCTTTTCCACCGCCTTCTGGGTGCGGAAAGCCTCCAGCGCGTCAGGCCGCATATCCTCCCGCAGCTTCTTTTCATCGCTGCCGGTGAACTGACAGTAGGCCTCCAGCGTCAGCCCCTTCTGGGCCAGCTGGGCGGTCAGGGTCTCCATCTGGGCCTCCACCATGCGATCCAGTTCCTCGTCGGTGGGCTGCTCCTCCACGGTGGCGGCGGCCTGATGCATCAGCTGCCAGCGCAGCTCCTGCTCGGCCCGCTGGTTGTAGTAGTCCTGCAAAGCCTTGCCCATGTTCTCGCGCATCTGCTCCATGTTCTCGCACTGGCCGATCTCCTTGGCGAAGGTGTCGTCCAGCTGGTAGCTGTCATGGGTACGGATCTCGTGAACATGGCAGCGGAACTCGGCGTTCTTGCCCGCCAGCTCCGGGGCGTGATACTCGGTGGGGAACGTGACGGTGACGGTGACGTCATCGCCGATGTTGGCGCCCACCAACTGCTCCTCGAAGCCGGGGATAAACATGCCGCTGCCCAGCGTCAGGGTCTGCATCTGAGCGGTGCCGCCGGGGAACTGGACGCCCTCGGAAAATCCAGCGTAGTCCAGCACCAGCTCGTCGCCCAGTGCGGCGGCCCGTCCGGTGACGGGGATAATGCGGGGGTTGGCCTGCAAAAGCCGCTGCATCTGGCGGTCAATATCCTCAGCCGTTGCCGTCACATGCTCCAGCTTACCTTGCAGGTTCAGATAGGTAAAACTCATGCTATTTATTTCCTTTTCATCTCTTGTCGGATGGCGGAGATCAGAATATCCCCTGCCACCACGCGATCCTCCGCCGAGAATCCGTCGGCGAAGTTGTCGGAATACAGGATCTGGCTGGAGGGCGGGAATTCCTCGTCCCCGGCGTAGATCATGATCTGCATCCGGTAGCCCCCCAGAAACGCGAAGCCATAGCCCGCGTCCCCGTGGGACAGCTTTTCTCCGCCCATCCGCTCACAGGCGGCGGTGAAGGCAGGCACCTGCGTGCCGAAGGTGAAGGCTGCCCGGGTCAGGCAGCGGCCCGTATAGGGCGTGATGTACAGCTCACCCCAGGGCATCTCCCGGAAGGTCTTATAGCCCAGCGACAGCGCCGCCTGCTTTCCCTCCAGCAGATACCGCAGCAGAAAGGTCTGGCAAGGCAGGTTCGTCAGCGCGAAGGCGTCCTCCTGATCCGCCGTGATGGCGTATTCCGGCCACGCGACGCGGTATTCGGCGTTCAGCAGCCGCAGGGTAAAGCAGCCGTTCTCGAAGGGAACGCCGCAACGCGCCGCCGCTTCCTGTGGGTCAAGCTTCTCAAAAAGTGCCAGATAGTGGGAAAACGGCACTTCTTCCTTGTTGTTTTGTATCTCCATCGGTCACTCCTGTACGCTGGACGGGAACAGCTCCTTGTTGGTATGGGGCAGGAAGCAGGCCGCCACGAATTCCTCCATATACTTCGGCTCGGTGGACAGCTCCAGATACGTCATGTTGCTGGCCAGTTCGTGTACCTTCTCCTCTGCCGCATTGGACAGCACCAGCGCGTAAGCGCCCGCCAGCGAGGAGTTGCCGATGTACTGGAACAGCGCGCGATCCACATCCGGGAACATGCCGATGCGCACGGCGTTCTCCATATTGATGCCGCTGCCGATGCCGCCCGCCACGTAGATATGCTCCAGCACGGACACGTCCATGTCCAGCGAGGACAGCATAATGTGGATGGCGGAGAAAATGGCGCCCTTGGCCCGGATGAAGCACTCGATATCCACCTCGGTAATGGCGATCTCCCGGCCGGTGTCGCTCTCGTTGCTGAAGGCCAGCACGTAACGCCCCATGCCGTGCTCATCCCGGAGGATGCGGCGATTCTCCCGCACAAAGTGTCCCTTGGCGGAGATGGCGGAGGTGCGGTACAGCTCGGCGATCACGTCGATGATGCCGCTTCCGCAGATACCCACCGGCTTCTGGCCCTCCTTGCCCACGATGGACAACGTAGGCTCCAGCGTCTCCCGGTCGATGGTCACGGCCTCTACCGCGCCGTCGGTGGCCCGCATACCGCAGGAAATATCGCCGCCCTCAAAGGCGGGGCCTGCGGAGCAGGCGCAGGACATCATGAAATCCCGGTTGCCGAACACGATCTCGCCGTTGGTGCCCAGATCGATGAACAGGGAGAACTCGTCCTTGTCCCAGATGCGGCTGGTCAGCGTACCGGCGGTGATATCACCGCCCACATAGGAGCCGATATTGGGCGCCAGCACCACCTTGGCGTCAGGGTTGGCCACAAAGCGGATATCCCCGGCCTTCAGGCCGTCCCAGTGGAAGAACGTAGGAATGTACGGCTCCATGCGGACGGGATCGGCGTCCACGCCCAGCAGCAGATGGTTCATGGTGGTGTTGGAGGCCACGCAGCACCGCAGGATACGGTCGGCGTCCACCTTGGCGCTGGCGCACAGCGCCCGCGTCAGGGGCTGCAGCGTCTCCTCCACGATGGCCTTCTGCAAGCGCTCCACACCGCCTTTCCGGCCCTGCTCCACGATGCGGTTGATCACGTCCGCGCCGTAGCGGATCTGGCCGTTGCCGCCGCTGCCCTTGGCCAGCAGCCTGCCGGTTTTCAGGTCGGTGATCACCGCCGAAACGGTGGTGGTGCCGATATCGATAGCCAGCCCGCACATAGGCTGGGGCTCGTTGGCATTCCGCACATCCATGGCATGGAACACGCCGTCCTTCAGCGTTCCCGCCACAGCCACATGGAAGCCGCTCTGGCGCAGCACCCGGGCCAGCTTATGTACCGTGGGATAGCTCAGGCACACCTTATCGCAGCCCAGCGCACCCTCCAGCGCCATGGTCAGCCGCTCGGTATCGGGCATGGTGTCCTCCAGCGTGGGCTCCTCCATGGTGACCTCCGTCTCCATGAAGTCGTTGCTGAAATCCACCCCCGCCGCCTTCAGATCCTCCTCCAGCCGGGTGAAGATGGCCACCTCCTCGCCGGTGGACAGATCGGCGGTCTTCATGCGGCTCTGGTAGGCGGAAGCAATATCCGGCACCATCACGGTCACGTCGGAGCTGACCTTGCTGGCACAGCTGAGACGCCAACCGGCGGCGTAATCCTCGTCGGTGATGTGGCTGGTCTGCAGGCCCTCCACGGTGCCCTCCAGCAGCTTCACGCGGCACTTGCCGCAGGAGCCGTTGCCGGAGCAGGGCGCGTCGATGGCTACGTTGGCGGCACGTGCCGTTTCCAGCAGCGTTTCGCCGGGCGCGGCGGTGGCTGTCACCGGCGTCGCGCCGTTTTCAAAGGTAAAGATGACCTGATACATATCGTTCTCCTTGGGGTCGCGTTTCTCTGTGGGGGCGGCGTGGGCCGCCCCCACAGCAGGAATGGGTTACATCAGGGGCTCCATGCCCAGCACGGGATGATTCTTCTCCGTCAGGAAGTTCATCAGCTCGTCGCAGTCGGTGCAGATGGTCTCGTCGGCGATCATATCGCTGAAGTTGTCGATGCCATACAGCTCCTTGGCGGTCTTATTCAGCCGCTCCGCCACGTCGTCCTTCAGCTCCTTGGGCATCCACACGATACGCTCGATGCCGCCCTCGGCGTGAATGAACTTCTTGGAGGCGATGAAGTGGCGGCCATGGCCCATATAGCCGGGGGTCTGGACGCCGCCGCCGGTACAGGAAGCCAGCTCGCCGAAGGTCATGCCCACGGGGGTGGTGCCGCTGTACTCGCGGTTCACCACGATAAAGCCGTTGGACATGGGCTCGATACCGCAGATGCACTCGAAGCAGCCGCAGGAGGTCATGGGATCCTCCAGGATGGAGTACAGGGTGACGGACTCCACCGCGCCGTGGGTGGCGTTCTTCACCATCTCGTTGACGGACTCATAGGAGCCGGTGCGCTCGTCCAGGCAGCCCACCCTGTCGATAGGCTGGGAGGGGCCGTTGGGGTTCAGCTCATAGGTGGCCTTGGCGTCCAGCCAGGACACAGCGCCGCACAGGCCCAGACGCTCAGGCGTCACCACGCAGCAGTGAGCGGGCGCGAAGGACTGGCACAGGATGCAGGTATAGAACTGATCCACGGACTCGTCGGACATGGAGGCCAGACGGTCGTCACGCATGTTATAGCGGGGCATGGCCTGCTCCTCCAGCAGCTTCTTGGTCTCGGCCGGGTCGGTGATCAGTGTGATCTGGCACTTATCCACCACGGTGTCGAACTCGTCCATGATCATGTGGTACAGCACCTCGCCGAAGTCCTTCATCCGCAGGCCCTTTTCAAAGGCGTCATTGGACACACGGACACGCAGCAGATTGCGCTGACCGGTATGCATCACGCCCTCCATGTAGTTGAACCAGGCGTGGATCTTACGCTCGATGACAGACTCGAAGTCCGCCTGCATCTTCTTGCCGTACACCTCGATAAAGGTGCCCATGGCGTACTCCAGATCGCCGGAGTCGATATCCGGGCCGATGAGGGTGATCTTGTGATCCTCCACCTGATCGGCGTCCTTCATGAGAACCAGCTCGCAGGTGGGATTCTTGGCGGACCAGAACTCAGCCTTCACGTCGGCCTTGCGGATGATCTCGCCCTCGAACGCGGCGGAGAAGGCCACGGGGATGGGCAGATCCTTGGACTTGATCTTGATGTTCCGCAGCTCCAGAGAGCGCTTCACGGTCTCGCTGTGATCCAGCACGGACTCCAGTGCGCCGGGCACCTGATTCTCGCCCAGATCAATGTCCACCACCACAGGGAAGCCCAGCGCGATAGCGCCGGCGCCGGCGGAGACCACCACGCTGTCGATAGCGCCGAAGGTGTTGACGAAAGCGGGCACGCGCTCCTTGGTATAGGCCAGCAGGCCGGGCAGGTCGCCGGGCTGCACGTTGCCGAAGATCAGCGCCGCGCGGATGGCCACGGTGACGACGTGGATGACGGCGGTCACGTCATGACCCAGCGGGATCACGCGGAACTCAAGGCCCATCTTCACGCCGCCCTCGGCGCACTGCTCGATGACGTCGCCCACCATGAAGGTCATGATGCCCTTGGACTGATAGTCCTTGACCACCTTCACGGCGTCCTCAGGATTCTCGGCCTTACCCAGCACCACGGCCACGCCGGGGATATCGCCGGTGACCAGCGGCACGCCCAGAGAACGGATGATGGGATCGGGCACGAAGCCGATGCCGGGAACCGTGGCTTCCTCATAGGCGTCCTTGGGCTCCACGAACTTCAGACCCTCGAGAATTTCAGCGCCCACAGCGGTAGCAAGACCGGCGTTCAGCGCCTGACCCAGATCCTCCTGGTTGGTGATCAGGCTTTTCAGTACGCCTACGCAGGCGGGCAGGTCTCCCAGTGTTTTCACCTTCACGCCGGTGGCGGCGTAAATGGTGGGAAAAAAATACGCGGTATCAGGGAATGCGATCTCCTTGTCTGCGCCGTATTTGGCGATCGCGTCGTTGACGGCACCTTCCGTCAGGCCGGCCACGGCGTTGGAACCACCATAGATCAGGTCGGTCAATACGCTCATAATGTTGTTCCTCCTCTATCAAAATTACAGAATCTGCAACACTTTCTCCCTCCGTCCCAAGGCGGAGCGAGATGCCGGGGATGCAACTTTTCCCGCCGCCGCATCGCGGCGGCGGGAAAAGAAACAGGTTTTTTACTCGTCCAGATAGCTGTCGGAATACAGCACGTGGTTCTTGAAGATATCGCAGGACTTGATGGTCTCCATCAGCCGCAGGTCGTTGGGGTTGACGATGGCGGAGGTCAGACCCTGCATCATGGCCATGGCCACCAGCGTGGAGTCCAGAATGGGACGGACAGCCTTGGGGGCGCCGTTGGAGTTGTTGCTGAGGCCGCCGGTGGACTTCAGACCCTCGTCGGCGAACATCTTGATGGCGTTCAGCACGTCCATCTGCTTATCCTGCATGCCCTTGACCACCAGGAACAGGGGGTCGAACCACAGGTCGGAGGCGTCCATGCCCAGGCTCAGGCCGCGCTCCAGCATGTGGTGGCAGTGCATCATGCGCTCCTCGTTGTCCTTGGCGATACCGTCGGCGGAGCACAGGGCGATAACGATGGCGTCGTTGGCGGCGGCCAGATCGATGTTGGAGATACGGGAGCCGGCGTCGGCGGAGTTGACGATGGGCTTGCCGTTGGTGCGGTTATAGACGTGGATACCGGCTTCGATGGCCTTCTTGTTGGCGGTATCGAGAGCCAGAGGCACATTGTTGAAGTTCTCCTGCAGCAGTTTGACCGCCCAGGTCATCAGCTCGGGGCCGTTGGACTCGGCAGGGCCGATGTTCACGTCCAGATAGGTAGCGCCGGCCTTGATCTGCTCGGCGGCACGCTTCAGGATGGGCTCGGGGTTCATGGTGTTCATAGCCTCGCGGATCACGGGGCTGATGCAGTGGATGCGCTCGCCGATGGTGACAAACTTGGGGGAGTTGGGGTCACGCTGCTTGTAGGTCACGCCCATGTCCACCACGTCGATCTTGGGGATGGACATAGAGATCTTCTCGAAGTCCAGCGGCGCGTCCACGTCCACGGCCTTCTTCTCCTCGGCAGGCTTCTTGGAAGCGGCAACCGCCTCGGCAGCCTTGATGTACTCGCCGTCGCGCAGGTACTTCACCAGCTCCACGGCCTCGCGGGTGCCGACCACCACGTTCCAGTCAGGCAGCTTATCCTGAATGTCGCCCTTCATCACGGCGGCCTTGCCGGGGATAATCAGGGTGCGGTTGTTGATCTTACCGGCGATATCGTACTCGTCGAAGAACTTCTTGATGGAGCCGGAGGAGAACTTACCGGCGGCCCACGCGGTCAGCACGGACATACCGGACGCGTCGGTGATCAGCAGGTTGACGGGCACCTTGGAGCGCTCCAGCTCGCCGGACACCAGGAAGTAGGTCAGGGCGAAGTCCACGGTCAGGGCGCAGGGATCGTCGGGGGTCGCGCCGTTGATGGGATAGATGCCCGGCTCCACCTTCATGGGCTTCTGAGGATCGGTGAACACGTTCTGGCGCAGACCGTACAGCGGCAGCGCCTCGGCATAGCGCATGGTCTCCATGACCACGATGGAGCCGTACTTCATGGTGAACAGGGCCGCCAGCGCGGTCTCCATGTGCACGTCGCCGTGGCACAGCTTGGCCAGATTGACCAGAGAGGGATAACCGAAGGTGCGGTCGCCGTCCTTCAGGGCGGTGCGGCGCACCAGCACGGCGTTGGCGAAGGTTTCCTTGATGGTGGCGCCGGTCACGTCGATGACCAGATTCTTGTTCTCCAGCTTCTCCAGCGCGGCCACGGTGTCGTGGATCTCGGCCAGATCGGCGCCCTTGACGCCCAGCACCACACCGGCCTCCACGGCCAAGGCGCTCATGGCCTCGTAGTTGTCCTTATTGGCGCCGTTCAGCACAGGCTTGGTGTCGCCGATGGCGGCCAGCGCCAGCTTGGCGTTGTCCACGCTGTCGGTGTCGATGATGACGGCACGCTCGGTAGCGGCAGCCTTCTTGCACAGGTCGGCCAGACGTGCGCCGTCGCCGCCGTCGTGAACCAGCAGGAACTCCACATACTCACGCTCGCCGATACGCTCGTAATCCACGGCCTTCATCTCGGCCAGCTTGGCGTCCACAGCGGCGTCGTCCATGCAGGTGCACAGGGACACGGCAAAGCGGTTGCGGTTGACGAAGGTCTTTTCATGACGCATCATGACGGTCTCGCCGCCCAGCTTCATGCCGCCCACCTCGATGGCCTTCATGGGGGGCGCGGTAGCCTCGCTCAGCAGGGCGATGGCCTCGTCGGACATATAGGGGCACTTCTCGATGGGCAGCGCGCCCTGCGCCACCTTCATGCAGAATGCCATACAAGTGGGAACGCCGCACTCCTTGCAGTTCTTCTTGGGAGACAGCTTGAAAATATCTAAACCTTTAACAGCCATTGTTCGCTTCCTCCTTTCCGCGTCAGACCAACTCGCCGATCATGGCGGCGATGGTACGGATGGCTTCGGGGTGGCGCATGATCACAGCGTCGGAACCGCTGGCCAGCACGGCGGCGGCGGTCACGATCTCCATCTCAATGCCGCGCTCCTCCTGAGAGCCCCACTCGGGCATATCGGCCTCAGGCATGATTGCTTCCTTCACGCCCCAGGTGTCGGCGGACACGGGGGTGATAATGGGCATCTGCAGCATGGCGTCGGACTGGCTCAGGGCGGCGTCCTTCACGCGATCCAGCGTGGAGGCCACATACTCGAAGCCGTAACCGGCGGCAGCGGAGCCGATGTTCATCACGATGGACTGGGCGCTGACGCCCAGCTGGGTCATGACGGTGTTCAGCTGCTTGGCCAGGTTGATATCCACGGCGGACTCCGCGCCCACCTTCTGGCCGTAGGCCAGACCTGCGCCAGCGCCAATGGCTTTGTAGTTCTCGTCGCGGGCGGACAGCACCAGAATATTCTTGCCTGCCAGCGCCTCGGCGATCTTGTTGAACAGCTCGGTATCCTTCTCGATATTCTTGCAGCCCATCACCACCAACGGCATGTCGGTAGCGTCGGCCACGGACTTGGCCAGCTCCACGCACTCGTCAACGGACTTGTTCTCGCCGTTGGGATCCGCGCCCTCCAGATGCAGGCAAATGAAGGAAGCGCCTTCCATGGCGGAGGCCCGCTTGGCCATGTCGGCCACGGTCGCGCAGCCCTCATAGAACTTCTGCTCTCCGGGCATGGTGCACATGGCCATACCGGCGTCGGTCAGCTCCACGCCGATCTTGGGCGCGTTGGTGATCTCGCCGTCAAACGTGTGGAATGCCAGCACGTTCTGGCCGCCGATGGTGACGGCCTTGTCGCCTACTCCCAGCACCACTTCGTTGATGTGGGCGTTGTAGGTATGCTTTTTGGGTACGAAAGACATCTTGACAAATCCCCCTTGTAGATGTTGTTTAAAGTTTCAGCTCCTTGATGATCCCGGCCAGCGCCTTTTTCACGGGCGCGTCGTCGGGCACCTGGGAACTAGGTCTTCCCTCGCAGTCATAAGCGTAAACCGTTTCGTCCTGGGGCAGTACGCCAGCCAGCTCCAGGTGGTATTTTTCGATCTCCTCCGCCACGCCGGGATTCAGCTCGCCGTTGGGCGCGCGGTTGACGATCAGCTTCATGGTGCCGGGCTTCAGCTCCAGCTCGCGGATCATCTCGGCCAGACGGCCCGCCGCCTGAATGCCCCGCCGGGAGCAGTCGGAGATCAGCAGCATGGTATCCACATGAGGCAGGGTGCCGCGGCTGATATGCTCCAGTCCGGCCTCGTTGTCGATGACCATATACTTGTAGTTGCCCACGTACTTGTCGATCTGCGTCTTCAGTACGCCGTTGACAAAGCAGTAGCAGCCCTTGCCCTGTGTGCGGCCCATGACCAGCATGTCATAGTCGTCCTCCTCCACCAGCGCGGAGCTGAACTTCATTTCGGCGTAATCCGCCTTTGTCATGCTGGGCGGCACGGTGCCGTTTTTCTCCGCCTGGGCCATCTCCTCGCGAATGTCGCCCAGCGTGGTCTCCACTTCCACGCCCAGCACTTCATTCAGGTTGGAGTTGGCGTCGGCGTCCACGACCAGCAGCGGGCCCTTTCCCGCCTTGCACAGATAGTCGATCAGCATGCCGCAGGTGGTCGTCTTGCCGACGCCGCCTTTGCCCGCCACTGCAATGATATGTGTTTTTCCCATAGTTTCGATCCATCCTTTGCGGGGCCTGCGGGGCATGTCGCTCTCCGCGGGCCATAGGGGTTACATGTAATGCTCCGGCCGACCGGCAGTCTCTGCGATACAGGCCATACCGGTCTTTGCTGGAAGTACCTTGAAGGAGCACGCAGCTTTTGCTGAACGCACCCTTCACACGCTCAATAGATTCCCTCCTTAGCATCCAATTTATCATGATCCCGGTCAGGGATGTAGATACAAATTCAAGCTGGCGAAAAGTCTTACGACTTTTCTGCCAAAAGATTTGCGGCCGGCTGCGCGCGTCCTTCGGACACACTGGCGGCCGAGAAGTATTTTTCTGACGCGCATGTCGTCAGAAAAATGATTTGATTCTTTCGCGCCTGCGAGCGCGAATTCTGCGAAGCTTTCACAGCTCCGTGAACAAAAACTTCTGATACATGCCCGCGCTCTCCACAAACACGGTCATCTCGCCGGGGCGGCCCTCCTCAGCGGTGAGGTGTACCTCGCCGCCCTTGATCTCCCGCCGGACCCATTCCACAGGGTCGTCGGTGTCCACCTCGAAGAACAGCACGTCCCGCATCTGGTTGCGCTCACAGCTGTTGGCGATCTCCCGCACCACTTCATACCGCTTCATGGATATCTCCTAAAAAAAGGAAAACGGCCCCCTTGTGTGCCAGAAAACGTTGTTCGCCTTTCTCACCACAGGGCCGTGCGCTTTGCGCATTTGCCGGGGCGGTAACGGCGTTTTTCACCGCTCTCCTTTTCCCCTTGTTATTTTTTCTACAATTAGAAATTATACTTGAAACCATGCGTTTTTGTCAACCTTTATTTCGTGCAAATCCCACAAAACAACCATTTCGTTTTGCGCGTTTCACAGTTCGTTTACACGCTGTTGTTAAAATAGCCGTATCGTTATGTGAATTTTTTGACAATTTGACGAAAAATAAAAATTTCCGATTTTTGCCTTGTATTTTGCCGCCGTCCCTAGTATGATACAGGCAGTGTGCACAGACCGGGACACTTCTTCTGCTGTGAACACATCCCTTGCTGCAAGAGTAGAAGTGGCGCGTTAAGTGCCGGTCGGATGGGAGGTTGCCGCCGGACGAAGGAGCTTGCTCCGCGATGCCATCTTCGCATCCGCTGTTGCAGAGTACGGTACGCCGTGCGCGGAACAATCGCATACCCTTTCCCCAACCTCCTCCCACATTTTTGTTAGGAGGCCTTTTTTATGTCCAAAAATCCCGAAAAGTCCGGATGGAGCGTGCGCTCCATCGCCATCTGCGCGCTGCTGACGGCGCTGAGCGTCATTCTGGCCCGTCTGCTGATCCCCATGCCCAACGAGACCACCCGCTTTTCCATCGAGGCCGTGCCCATCTTCATCGCGGGCATGCTGTTCGGCCCGCTGCCCGGCGCGTTCACCGGCTTCGCCGCCGACTTCATCGGCTGCCTGTTCACCCCCTACGGCTACAATCCCATCTTCTGCGTGCCGCCCATTCTGTACGGCCTGTGCGCCGGACTGTTTCGCCCGTGGCTGACCCAGAAGATCTCTCCGCTGCGCATCGCCGCGGCGTTTCTCCCGGCCATCGTGCTGGGCTCCATTCTCTATCAGAGCGGCTCGCTGGCCCTGATCTACGGCGGCGACAGCAAGCTGGCCTTTTTCGTGACCAAGCTGGCCACCCGCAGCGTGCAGTTCGCCGTCACCGGCGTGCTGGATGTGCTGCTGGTGTGGGCGCTGTGCCGCTCCCGCGTATTCACCGCCGCCGGCGTGTGGCCTACTGCCGCCCAACCGGCGCAGAAAGGAGTGTCAGGACAATGACACTGGACGAAGCCTTACATTACATCCACGCCGTCTGCTGGAAGGGCAGCATCCCCGGTCTGGAGCGCATCAGCGCCCTGCTGGACAAGATGGGTCATCCGGAGCGGACGCTGAAATTTGTTCACGTCACCGGCACCAACGGCAAGGGCTCCACCTGCGCCATGGTGGCCTCGGTGCTGCGGCAGGCAGGCTATCGCACCGGCCTGTACACCTCGCCCTACATCGTCCGCTTCAACGAGCGGATGCAGATCAACGGCGAGCAGATCCCCGACGACGAGCTGTGCGCCATCACCGAGGAGATCAAGCCGCTGGCCGACAGCATTTTCGAGCAGCCCACCGAGTTTGAGATGGTCACGGCCATTGCCTTCGCGTGGTTTGCCCGCCGCCGGTGCGACATCGTGGTGTGCGAGGTAGGCATGGGCGGCGAGTTCGACGCCACCAACGTCATCGGCGCTCCCGAGGCTGCCGTGCTGTGCAACATCGGCCTTGACCACACGGAGGTGCTGGGCGACACACTGGAGAAGATCGCCGCCACCAAGAGCGGCATCATCAAGCCCGGCTGCGACGCGGTGCTGTACCGCTCCACCGACGGCGTGGAAGCCGTGGTGGAGCAGCGCTGCCGCGAGGTGGGCGCAGCGCTCCACAAGGTGGACTTTACCCAGCTGCACCTGCGGCAGCATTCGCTGGAGGGGCAGGTCTTCGACTTCGGCGGCAGGAAAAATCTCCATCTCCCCCTGCTGGGCGAGCATCAGCTCCACAATGCCGCCGTGGCGCTGACCACGCTGGACGTGCTGCAAAAGCGGAGCTGGAACATCACCGAGGACGATATCCGTCAGGGACTGTCCCGCGTCATGTGGCCAGGCCGGTTCCAGATCATCCGCCGCGCCCCGCTGTTCCTCATTGACGGCGGCCACAATCCCCAGTGTATTCAGGCGCTGGCCCAAAATATCGCGGATTATTTGCCGAACCGTCCCCTGACGGTGCTGACCGGTGTATTGAGCGACAAGGATTACCACTGCATGTACCGCAGTGTGGCGGATCACGCGGTGGAGTTCATCACCGTCACCCCGGACAATCCCCGCGCCCTGACGGCGCAGGAGCTGGCGAAATATCTGGTCAGCTTCGGCAAGCCCGTCACCCCCTGCGACACGGTGGCGGACGGCGTCCGCCTTGCCATCGACCACGCGGGTAAGGACGGTACCGTGCTGTGCTACGGCTCCCTGTACCTGCTGGGCGACGTGATCAACGCAGTTGAAGAAACCAAATGACCCCAAAGCGGCAGGCTCTCCTGCCGCTTTGGTTTATTTGAACGGCGGTAAGTACCGCTCTGGCGCTGTGCGTAGGGGAGGGGTTCTACCCCGCCCGTCGCCTATTTGAGCTGCTTAATTTACTGAGCGGAAGGGGTAGAACCCCTCCCCTACGAAGTATCACAAATACCCCCGTCAAAGGAGACCGCCATGTTTGCTGACTTACACATCCACATGCTGCTGTCCGGCAGCGACTGGAAGGCCGCCATCTCCGGACACCAGCCCCATCCGGACGATATTTTGATCAAAGAACGTCTTTCCGCCTATCAATCTGCCGGAATTTCGTATCTTCGGGATGGCGGCGACCGGTTCGGGGTCTGCCTGCGGGCTAAGGAATTGGCCCCGGAATACGGCATCACCTACCGTACCCCAGCGTTTCCCATCTACAAAAAAGGCCACTACGGCAGCTTCATTGGCCGGGGATGGTCGGATTTCGCGGAATACCGCGCATTATTGGCGGAAGCGCAGGCAAGCGGGGCGGATTTCATCAAGCTGATGGTCTCCGGCCTGATGGATTTCTCCGCCTACGGCGTGCTGACGGAGGAACCGCTGACCGGTGCGGAGATGCATGATCTCATTGCCGCCGCCCACGATCTGGGCTTTGCCGTCATGGCCCACTGCAACGGAGCAAAAGCGGTGAAAAACGCCGTCACAGCAGAGGTTGACAGCATCGAGCACGGGGCGTATCTGGACGACGAAGCCTGCCATATTCTGGCAGAAAGCGATACCGTCTGGGTACCGACTCTCTCCACCATCGGCAACCTGATCGGCAGTGGGCGGTTTCCGGACGATGTAGCGGAACGTATCCTCCGGTCGGCCCAGGAGAATATCCGAAAAGTCGCTAACTTGGGCGGTCATATCGGCTTGGGGTGTGACGCCGGGGCGTTTCGGGTGCCCCATGTGGAGGGCACATTCAGCGAAGAAAAGTGGCTGCGGGAAACGCTGGGCGACAAGACTGACGCCATACTGTCCGCCGCAGAAGGACAGATTCAGGCAAAATTCTGATTTTTATTGGTACATTAACGGCCTTTATGAGGTACATAAAAGGGCGTTATCGGTACATGAAAAAAGCGGTATTCGAGCAAAGCCCGAATACCGCTTTTTTGATTTGGAACGATTTCCTTACATGAGGGGCTCCATCTCCAGAACGGGATGGCCCACTTCGGTCAGGAAGCCATACAGCTCCTCCATGTCGGTGGTGACGGTCTCGTCAGCGATCATGCTGGTGAAGTTGTCGATGCCGTACAGCTCCTTGGCGGTGGCGTTGATGCGATCCGCCATCTGATCCTTCAGCTCCTTGGGCAGCCACACGATGCGGCCCATGCCGCCCTCGGCAGCCAGGAACTTCTTGGAGGCGATGAACTGCTTGCCGTGGCCCATGAAGCCGGGGGTCTGAACGCCGCCGCCGGTCATGGACGCCATCTCGGAGAAGCTCATGCCCAGAGGGGTCATGCCCACATGCTCACGGTTGGTGATGACCACGCCGTTGGACATGGGCTCGATGCCGCAGATGCACTCGAAGCAGCCGCAGGAGGTCATGGGATCCTCCAGGATGGAGTACAGCGTCACGCGCTCCAGCGCGCCGTGAGAATACTTGCTGACGGCCTCGTTAACGTCCTCGTAGGCGCCCAGACGCTCGTCCAGGCAGCGATCCTTGGGAACGATCTGGCAGGGGCCGTTGGGATCCAGCTCATTGGTGGCCTTGGCGTCCAGCCAGGACACGGCGCCGCACAGGCCCAGACGCTCGGGCGTGACGATGCAGACGTGGCTGGGGGAGAAGGCCTGGCACAGAATGCAGGTGTAGAACTTATCCACGGACTCGTCGGTCATGGACTTCAGGCGGGCGTCACGGGCGACGAACGCCTCGTTGGCCTTGGCGCGGATCTCCTTGCAGCCCTCGGGACGGGTGCAGATGCGAACCTGGCACTTGTCCACCACGGTCTCGTACTCGCCCTTGACCTTGGCATACAGCACCTCGCCCAGATGACGGGCGCGGAAGCCGGCCTCGAAAGCGGACTTGGACACGCGGACACGGATCATGTCGCGCTGGCCGGTATGCATGACGCCCTCGATGCAGTTGAGGAAGTTGTGGAACTTACGCTCGACAACCGGCTCGAAGTCGGTCTGCCAGGACTTGCCGGCCACCTCCAGCGTGATGGTCAGGCAGATCTTGGAGCCGGGCTCGAACTCGTCGAAGTCGGGGCCGTCCAGAATGATGGCGTGATCCTCGATATTCTGGGCTTCTTCGGTGCGGCAGAACTCGCAGCAGTCCACGCGGGAGCCGTCGATCTCGATCTGGGTGTCGTTCTTGCGGATGATCTCGCCCTCGAAGGCGTTGGAGAAAGCCACGGGAATGTCGATATTGGTGACCTTGATCTTGATATCGCGAGCCTCCAGAGAGGTCTCGATCCAGTCCTGGGTATTCTCGTTGATAATCAGGGACTTGGGAACGGCCCACATGTCATCGGTATCGTTGGTGATAACAGGGAAGCCCAGCTGGATGGCGCCGGCGCCGCAGGCCACGGTGATATCGGGCACGGGAGCGTAGGCGTTGACGAACGCGAAAATGCGGTGGAAGGAGTAGTCGATATGGCCGTCATAATCGCCGGGCTGGACAGCGCCGAAGATGAAGGCGGCGCGGACAACCAGAGAGATGATGTGGCCCACGGACCAGATATCCTCGCCCACAGGGACGACGCGGACGTCGAAGTTCATGGTCATGCCGCACTCGATCAGCTGGTCAATGATGCCGCCGATCAGGAACACGAAGATACCGCGGGACTGGTAGCCCTTGACGGTCTCCAGCGCTTCCTCCTTGGTGGGAGCGGGGCCGATCATGACCACGAAGCCGGGGATATCGCGGGTGACCAGAGGCACGCCCAGCGTACGCACCTCGGCATCGGTGAAGTGGCCGTGGTAGTTGGTGTCGGCATAGGGATCGGGGTTGCGGGCATACTTGCAGGCCTCGATCATCTCGGCGGCGATGGCGGTGCCAACGCCGGAGGTGAAGATGTCCTTGGTCTTATACTCACGGGTCATCATGGCCTTCACGTCGGCCAGGGTGTCGCGCAGCTCGCCCAGGGTGGTGACCTTCTTGCCCAGATAGGCGTAAATGCAGGACAGGTAGTAGGCCGTGTCCGGCATCTTCATGGGAGCGGACTCGCCCAGCTCGGCAACGACGGCGTTGATCTCTGCCTCCGCCTTGGCAAACATCTCGTCGGAGCCTCTGAATACTCTGTCAAATAATCCCATTGATCTATTTCATCCTTTCAAAAATTCAAGTCTCGTCGATGCGCGCCTTGATGGCCCGGATCTCCTCCACGGCCCTGGGGCTGACATCGTAAGGGGAAAGGCCGCGCCGGTCGGCGTCGATAACCTCGGCGTCGTAGCTGATAAAGCCCAGCAGATTCTCCTCGGGGATGCGGGAGCGGACGAATTCACAATCCGCGTCGTCCCGGATCTTGTTGGCCACCACGTCCACCTTGGTGACGCCAAGGTCGGCGGCCAGCTGCTTCACCTTTTCATAGGTCTGCACGCTTCTTGCGCCCGGCTCGATGACCACGATGAAGCGATCCATGCACCCGGCGGTGCCGCGGCCCAGATGCTCCAGACCTGCCTCCATGTCCATGATGACCACGTCGTCCTTGCGGAACACCAGCGCGGAGAGAATGGACTTGAGCATCACATGCTCGGGGCAGACGCAGCCGCCGCCGCCGGTCTCCACCGTGCCCATCACCAGCAGCTTGACGCCGTTGATATCACGGGCGAACTTATCGGGGATATCGCTGACCTGCGGGTTCAGCTTGAAGAATTTATTGGTGTAGGTGGCGCCGGTGCGCTCCTCTACCAGCTGACGCATTTTGGAAATGGGGGTGATGGAATTGACCTCCTCCTCCGTCAGACCCAGCGCCAATCCCAGATTGGCGTCAGGATCCACGTCGGCGGCCAGCACGGTACGGCCCTCGTCGGCGTACAGGCGGGCCAGCGTGGAGGAGAGCGTCGTTTTGCCTACGCCGCCCTTTCCGGTAATGGCTACTTTCATTGGTTCGACCTTTCCTCAGTCAAGATACAGCTCTTACTTAGATGCCCAGCGCGGCGCGCTTGGCCTCGATACCGGCGATCATCTTGTCGCCCAGGCTCTCGATATCGGTGTCCACGATGAAGCGGGCTTCCACCCAGTCCATCACGCCGTGCTCACCCTGCAGCAGCTCCACCACCTCGCTGGAGCCCTTGGTGTAGGGATCCACACCCAGGTAGGTGTCGATACCGGTGGCGACCACGTAGTTGCCGATGGAGACGGCCTTCTCGCTCATCCACTCGGGTGCGCAGCCGCACAGGGGGATCTGGGAGATGTTGATGCCCCAATCCTTGGCGATATCGGAGGCCAGCAGCATCATGCGGGAGATATCCACGCAGGAGCCCATGTGCAGAACAGGGGGAATGCCCACCAGCTCGCACACGCGCTTGAGACCCTCGCCGCAGTATTCCTTGGCGTCAGGATCCATCAGGCCGGCCTTGGCGGCAGCCTGAGCGGAGCAGCCGGACAGAATGACGATGATGTCGTTCTTCAGCAGCTTCTTCATCAGCTCGATATGCGCGGTGTCGGGACGGACCTTGGGGTTATTGCAGCCCACCATGGCCACGGCGCCACGCAGCACGCCGGCCTTCACGCAGTCGATCAGGGGCTTGGTGGTGCCGTAAGTATCCACGTGGGAGTTGCACACGCCGTCCAGCTCCTTCTTGATGGCCTCCAGAGAGTAGCCAACGCGGGCCTTGGTCTTCAGCTCGGGGATGTTGACCAGCTCGGGACGACGGTTCTTGAAGTTTTCGATAGCGGTCTTGACGATGTTCTTGGCGTTCTCACCGGCGCTCTCGGCATGGAACTCGATGAAATCAGAGTCGGGAATGCGGGCGATGGGAGAGGTGGTGATGAACTTGGTGTGGAAGCACTTGCTCAGGGGGCCCAGGGCGGGGAAGATGCACTGCACGTCCACCACGATGGCCTCGCAGGCACCGGTCAGCACCACATTCTCCTGATTCAGGAAGTTGCCGGCCATGGGGATGCCGTGACGCATGGTGACCTCGTTGCTGGTACAGCAGACGCCGGCCACGGTGATGCCCTTGGCGCCGTTTTCCTTGGCGTAGGCGATCATCTCGGGGTCGTTGGCGTAGAACACGATCATCTCGGACAGAGAGGGATCGTGGCCGTGAACGATGATATTGACGTTGTCCTTCTCCATGACGCCGATGTTGGCGGTGGTGTCAATGGGCTTGGGAGTGCCGAACATAACGTCGGAGAACTCGGTGCCCATCATGGAGCCGCCCCAACCGTCGGACAGACCGGCGCGCAGGGACTGGCGGATCAGCGCCTCAGGCATGGAGGAGCAGCCCATATGGGTCATATGCAGAGACTGGGACACCTCGCGGTCGATGGCGCGGGGCTCGATACCAGCCTTGTTCCACAGCTCCTGGGTGTGCTCGGGGGCGCGCTTGAGGAAGCGCTGGACGCCAAAGGGCTTGCCGTATTCCAGCAGGCCGATCTCGGCCATTTCGTGGGCCAGGTCGTAGATGTCCTTGCCCTCGGTCTCCACGCCCCATTCCTTGGCGATGCGGATCAGCTTGTCAGGATCCTTGACCTGATAGTTGCCGCCCTCGCGGGTCTGGTGCAGGGTGTGCATGATCTCGCGGCCATGGTCGGAGTGGGTGGCGGAGCCACCGGCGGTGAAGCGCAGATAGTTTCTGCCTACGATGCCGTGAACATCGCAGCCGCAGATACCGCGGGGCGCCTTGGGGGTGATGCGGCAGGGGCCCATGGAGCAAATACGGCAGCAGGTGCCGGCTTCGCCGAAGCCGCAGTGGGGGGTCTGGTTCTTTGCGCGCTGTTGCCAGGAATCCGCGCCGACCTTGATGCCGTTTTCCAGCAGAGCGGCCGTGGCAGCTTCCATCTGTTCCACCGTGATTAAACGATCCCAATCTTTCAAAGTGTAATCCTCCTAACGGTTTTTTCGCCGGCCGCCGCAGCGCGGAGACCGGCCTGCTTATCATATCTTGAGTTGCCCTAAAGGATGACGGTTCCTCCCACCCTCATCTTTGTCACCACTTTAACAAAGTATTGGGCGCTTGTCAACAAGGGAAATCAAATTTCCGTGACATTCTTGGAAATTTTCCACGAGCTTTGTCGGCTTTCCAGAGTCGGGCGGCAGTTGTCCGCGACGTGTCGACAATTTACAATTTCTTCCAATTGTTTCCTCGTATGAAAACTGCCCGGGACGGCGAAGCCGTCCCGGGCAGTTGCTTATGCGGTTTTGAAATGCTTACTCGTTGCCGGGGAAGCTGGGGATGGTGGCGAAGCGTGTCTGCCGCAAAGAAGAAAGGCACTCTATACTAATCCCCGCTATTGAACTTGATAAGGGCATCCCAATCTATGGAGCCATCTTGTCCGCAATACTTAACAGTAAATTCCCGGATCATACGGTTTTCCGCCCTGCTGTATGCCTCTTCAAATTCCTGCGCATATTCCTCGGGTCTTGTTCCCATATAGGTAATGATCTTCGTATAGAATTCAGGATCTCCTGTCAGCCACTCCCAAAAATCCTTGCCTGCTAATTCAAGATAGAATTTCTCATGACCCACCTTTGTTTTCTTCTTGCCATAACCGTAACCAACCACTGGAAAAAAGGCTTTCCTCGCCTGTTGGGCACGCTTCTGCGCAGACTGAAAATTCTGCTCCTGTCTCTTTTTACTGTCGGCATTAAAGACAGATGTGCCGCTCTTCACAGCTATACTGTAAATCGTGTTATCCTTGTCTACCGTAATATCTACGCCTTCCGTAACCGCCTTTTGACCTCCCGCTACCACAATGGCAATCGGTTCAAAAAAGCAGTTGCCGAACAAGGTTTCTTCACTTGAAGATACATAGGCTGCCAGAATACCGTCCACGATCTGACCTGCGCTGTTGATCCCTTTTGCCCTATATAAATAGGGATTTTTCCGCTTCAATATCTTGTCGACATCTATTTTATCAAGAGTTCTTGTCAATGCCGTGTAAAAATCGGTCAAAGCTGCGCCGATCGCCGCGCAAACACTCTGCTCATCATAGCCGTTGTTCAGCGGTTCGATATTCAGCATTTGCTCATCCCTCCTATTCTGATCGCATTCTGGATCTTATCGTGAACGCTGGTTCCCCGCGTCCTCTTTACTACGATCTCGGCATCTTTATTTGCAACAGCGACCAGCATCTGCCCGATCGCCCTGGCCAGTCCGATTGGAACAGCATTCCCGATCTGCCGGTATTTATCAACCGTCGTCCCCATAAAGATCCAGTCATCGGGAAATTGCTGAATCCGTGCATATTCCGCAACGCTTAGCGGCCTGTCCTTTGTCGGATGGCACATCATGGTCGCTTTCTGAACAGGGCTTGTTACAACGGTAGGGGAAGGCTGCGCATAGGACAGGCGGCGATAAAATCCGACCTTCCCTCCACCGGATGTATAAGCCCCACCCATAGCTTCCTGTAAAACATCGCTGGGCAGATCCTTCCAGTTGCCGCCCTCCGGCACCATGCGGAGGAAACGCAGCCTGCCGTCGCTGAAGGAAGCACATTCGCCTTCCACATCTTCAAGCGTCTTTATGGTATCGCCAAGCGTCACCCAGCGATATGCCGGGTTCTGGTGCACCCTGAAATGTGTAGGAGCTGGGAGGAAAATATTCTCATCATCCCTGCTGCCGATCAGAACAAACCTTTCACGGAACTGGGGAACACCATAGTTGACCGCATCCACCAGCCCGTATACGGTCTTATAGTTCAGTCTGCGGAATTCTTCCAGCACCACATCCAGCACCTTTTTATCCGTGTTCTCTCCGTTCTCATCCTTCAAAATGGAACTCATGATGCCTTTGACATTTTCCATGACAAAAAATCGAGGGCGAATTTCGTCTATCATACGGACAAATTCTTTGAATAAGCTGCCCCGAGGGTCATTGATGCCAAGTCTTTTCCCCGCAGTGGAGAACGGTTGACACGGCGGGCCGCCGCAGATCAAAAAAGGTTCTCCCGCTTTCATATCAGCCTTTTGCAGAATCTCCTCAGAGGTGATCTGCCGGATGTCCCCGGCAATCCCTCTATGCCCATTCGCCTGCATAGTCTGAATACAGGAAGCATCCACATCCTGTCCGATCCTTATGTCAATTCCCGCCTGCATGAGGCCGATATCAAGCCCCATCGCGCCGGAAAAAAGAGATATCGACCTCGTATCCATATTCATCTACCTTCCACTGCATATACATTTTTTGTTTATAGTATAGCATAAGGCATCTTTCCTTTCAAGCCAGCGAAGTAAAAACACAGCACGAAAAGCGCTCCCGTTCGCTTATTCAAAGCAAACAGGCGCGCTTTTCATCTTTTACTTTACTCGTTGCCGGGGAAGCTGGGGATGGTGGCGAAGCCCTTGGCCAGATCCTCGTCGGTGGGGATGTAGTCGCCCATCTCGCCGTCGTTGAACTTGTTATAGGCCACCATATCGAAGTAGCCGGTGCCGGTCAGGCCGAAGACGATGGTCTTCTCCTCGCCGGTCTCGCGGCACTTGACGGCCTCGTCGATGGCGGCGCGGATGGCGTGGCTGGACTCGGGAGCGGGCAGGATGCCCTCGCAGCGGGCGAAGTACTCCGCCGCCTCAAAGACGCTGGTCTGCTCCACGCTGCGAGCCTCCAGATAGCCGTCGTGATACAGCTGGGAGACGATGCCGCTCATGCCGTGGTAGCGCAGGCCGCCGGCGTGGTTGGCAGAGGGGATGAAGCCGTTGCCCAGCGTGTACATCTTGGCCATGGGGCAGATCATGCCGGTGTCGCAGAAGTCATACTTGAACACGCCGCGGGTCAGGCTGGGGCAGGAAGCAGGCTCTACGGCGATGATGCGGTAGTTGGCCTCGCCCCGGAGCATCTGGCCCACGAAGGGAGAGATCAGGCCGCCCAGATTGGAGCCGCCGCCGGCGCAGCCGATGATGATATCGGGCTTGATGCCGTACTTCTCCAGCGCGGTCTGGGTCTCAAGGCCGATGACGGACTGGTGCAGCAGCACCTGATTCAGCACGCTGCCCAGCACGTAGCGGTAGCCCTCGCGGGTGGTGGCGGCCTCCACGGCCTCGCTGATGGCGCAGCCCAGAGAGCCGGTGGTGCCGGGGAACTCGGCCAGGATCTTGCGGCCTACCTCGGTGGTGTTGGAGGGGGAGGGGGTGACGTTGGCGCCGTAGGTACGCATGACCTCGCGGCGGAAGGGCTTCTGCTCATAGGAGCACTTCACCATGAACACGCGGCAGTCCAGTCCCAGATAGGCGCAGGCCATGCTGAGCGCCGTGCCCCACTGACCGGCGCCGGTCTCGGTGGTGACGCCCTTCAGGCCCTGCTGCTTGGCGTAGTAGGCCTGGGCGATGGCGGAGTTCAGCTTGTGGCTGCCGGAGGTGTTGTTGCCCTCGAACTTGTAATAAATCTTCGCGGGGGTCTGGAGCTTCTCCTCCAGACAGTAGGCGCGCACCAGCGGAGAGGGACGGTACATCTTATAGAAGTTGCGGATATCCTCGGGGATCTCAAAGTAGGCAGTGGTGTCGTCCATCTCCTGCTTCACCAGCTCGGCGCAGAACACGCCGCCCAGCTCCTCGGCGGTCATGGGTTTCAGGGTGCCGGGGTTCAGCAGAGGTGCGGGCTTGTTGGTCATGTCCGCGCGAACGTTGTACCAATATTTGGGCATCTCATCCTCGGTCAGATAGATCTTGTAGGGGATGTTTCTGTCTTTCAGCTCTTTCATGATGTTTCTCCTTTATATCCTATAATGTATTGATTTCTATTTACGCGAAATAGTCGATCTTCATGGCGTGCTTGACCTTGTCCAAGGTCTTGGCGGCTTCAGCCTGTGCAGCGTAGCTGCCCTTGCGCAGAATTTCCATGACGGCGGCGGGGTCCTTTGCCAGCTCCTGACGGCGGGTACGGATGGGCTCCAAGGTTTCCTGCAGGACGTTGTTGAGGAACTTCTTCACCTTTACGTCGCCCAGACCGCCCCGCTCGTAGTGGGCCTTCAGCTCGTCCAGATTGGCGTAATCCGGCAGGTAGCGGGCAAAGTGCTCGTCGGTGCAGAAGGCGTCCAAATATAGGAAAACGGGATTGTCCTTGGTGTTGCCGGGGTCGGACACCTGCAGGTGGTTGGGGTCGGTATACATGCCCATGACCTTGGTGCGGATGTCGTCGGGATCGTCGGCCAGATAGATGCAGTTGCCGAGAGACTTGCTCATCTTGGCCTTGCCGTCGGTGCCGGGAAGGCGGAGACAGGCCTCGTTGTCCGGCAGCAGGGCGGTGGGCTCCACCAGCGTCTCGCCGTACAACTCATTGAAGCGGCGGACGATCTCGCGGGCCTGCTCCAGCATGGGGAGCTGATCCTCGCCCACGGGGACGGTGTCCGCCATGAAGGCGGTGATATCCGCCGTCTGGCTGACGGGATAGGTCAGGAAGCCCATGGGGATGCTGTGGTTGAAGCCCCGGAGCTGGATCTCCGCCTTGACGGTGGGATTGCGCTCCAGACGGGCCAGCGTCACCAGATTCATGTAGTAGAAGGTCAGCTCCGTCAGCTCGCTGACGTGGGACTGCACCAGAATGGTGGATTTGGCCGGGTCGATGCCGCAGGACAGGTAATCCAGCGCCACCTCAAGGATGTTGTCCCGCACCTTCTGGGGATGGTCGAAGTTGTCGGTGAGGGCCTGCGCGTCGGCGATCATGAAGAACAGCTTTTCAAATTTGCCGCTGTTTTGCAGCGTGACGCGGTTGCGGAGAGAGCCGACGAAATGGCCCACATGAAGCCGTCCGGTGGGACGGTCGCCTGTCAGAATGATCTTTCCCATGATCGTTTTCTCCTTTTATGTGAAAATATTTTTGATAAAATAAAAAATCCTGTCTCATGAAATCATTCATGAGACAGGATGTAATAACAATTCCTGCGGTGCCACTCATATTGGCGTAATCACGCCCGCTCTGCACGCACTATCATGCGCTCCGCCGGGGTAACGGCTGCGGTTGCCGTCGGGTATTACTGGCCGTTTCCGGTGTTCTCCCCGCCCTCGTAAGTCCATTCACCGTACATTCCACTGCCACGCTCCCACCAAATACGCGGCTCTCTGAAAGGTTCCTGTAGGGGTACTCCTCTTACTCAATGGTTTGCTTGTTTGATTATGGACGTACTTTAGCACTTTTGCCGTGGGTTGTCAAGAGGGAATTTTTGATTTTTTAAGTTGCAAAGGATCGTAAAACCGTTGTAGGGGCCGGCGTCCCCGACGGAGTTTTGTCGGCAGCCACTGCGGGCGGCGGGGTGTGGGCACCCCGCCCTACGGCCAACCACCGATAGAACCTCGTAGGGCGGCCTGCCCTCAGGCCGCCGCCAATCACGCGGCACTTTTCACAGCGCCCGTAGGAACTCCGGCTTCAGTCCCACGCCGGACAGGCCCGACTGCACCTTGTCCAGCAGCGCCTGACGGTCGCGGTTCAGCGTACCCTTCAGGGTCAGGTAATTGCTGGCGTGGTTCATGCGGAACACGCTGCCCTCGGAGTCGATGTGCTGCAGGAACAGCTCCGTCTCCTTCAGCACCTCCACGGGGCTGAGCAGGGTAAACTCTCCGTCACGCACCCACTGCTCCAGCGGCGTGCCCCGTTCCACCATCAGGGTCAGAAGGCCGATATACTCCGGCTTCATGGCGCTGAGCGCTTCCGCCGTGCCGATGGCGTGCTCCCGCCACAGCTCCACGCTGCCAAGGCCGGAGATGGCCGTCACCGACAGGGCCATACCGCAGCGCCGGGCCTTCTGTCCCGCCGCCACGATGGCGGCGGCGCTGTGGCCCTTCCGCATCCGCTCCAGCACCGCGTCGCAGCCGGATTCCAGCCCCATGTAAACCATTTGCAGGCCCCGCTCACGCAGCAGCCGCAGGTCGTCCTCCGACTTCACCTGCAAGCTGGCGGGCGAGGCGTAGCACGTCACCCGCTGGCACTCCGGGAACAGGCCGTAGATCAAACCCAGGATCTGCACCAGATCGTCGGTTTTCCGCATCAGCGCGTCGCCGTCCGCCAGAAAGACACGCTCCACATGGCGGTACAGCTGGCGGGCCATCTCGAAATCCTCACGGATCTCGTTCATGGGCCGCATGGCGAAATGCTTGTCGTCGTACATATCGCAGAAGGCGCAGGTGTTGTGGCTGCACCCATAGGTCACCTGCACGATCAGGCTGTAGGCCTCAGAGGGCGGACGGTAGACTTTTCCTTTGTAACGCATGGTCATCACTCCTTTGCTGGTATTATGCCATAGTTTCTGCCGTTTGAAAAGCATATTCTTTTCCGGCGGCGCATAGGCTGTGGCATATCAACTAACGAGGTGGACATCGTATGGACAACAATTTCAACCGCGTGCAGCTTTGCGGCACGGTGGACAGCGCACCGGCGCTGAGCCACGTGAACCATGGGGTCTCATTCTACAAATTCACGCTGGCGGTGGAACGGCTCAGCGGTCTTGCGGACAAGCTGACGGTGATCGCCGCCCAGCCGCTGCTGGAGAGCGCCGCAATCCGGGAGGGCGACACCGTTACCGTGCGGGGACAGCTGCGCTCCTTCAACAACAAGAGCGGACAGGGCAGCCGTCTGGTGATCTCCGTGTTCGCCCACGCGCTGGAAAAGGGCGGGGACACGCCCTTCAATCTCATCCAGCTGTCCGGCATCCTGTGCAAGCCGCCGGTGCTGCGGCGGACGCCGCTGGGCCGGGAGATCAGCGACATCATTCTGGCGGTGAACCGCCGGTACGGGCGGGCAGACTATCTGCCCTGCATCGCCTGGGGCGCGGTGGCCCAGCAGGCGGCGGCCATGACCACCGGCGACCGGCTGACCATCGAGGGCCGGGTGCAGAGCCGTACATACACGAAAACCGAGGGCGGCGTCTCCACGGAGCGCACCGCTTACGAGGTGTCCATCATGCGGCCCGCCCAGCTGGAGGAGTTCCTGTTCTGACTTGACGCGGCCCTCCCGCCGCCGTATAATGGCAGAAAAAGGGGGCGGCGGATGTGGATAAATGCGAGAGCTGCGCGTTTTTCAGCTATGATGAGGACTACGACGACTACGTGTGCGAGATGGATCTGGACGAGGACGAGATGGTACGGTTCCTGTCTAACCAGAGCAGCCAGTGCCCCTATTGGCGGCCGGGGGACGAGTATCTGACGGCACGGCGACAATAAAGAAGCTGGCGCAAAATCTTGCGATTTTGCTGCCAATGGGGATTGCGGCCGACTGCGCGCGTCCTTCGGACACACTGGCGGCCGAGAAGTATTTTTTCGACGTACACGCCGCCGGAAAAATACTTTGAATTTTTCGCGTCTGCGGACGCGAACTCTGCGAGGCTTTTCATACCGGTCATTACACACCGTCTGCGGTTTCCACATAGAATGGAACGCGGGCGGTGTGCTGTTTTTCAGCCGCTGCCGCGTAATCTGCTCTTTTCAGGAGGTTTGCCATGGCAACCATTACCAATCAGGCGGCACTGTCCTATAACGGCGTCACCACCCTTTCCAATATCGCGGTAGGCGAATTGGTGGAGGTGCTGACCGCCACCAAGACCGCCGCCGACACCACTTACACCGCAGGCGGCGTCAAGACCTTCGTCATCTCGCTGGTGAACTCCAGCGCGGCGGCGCTGACGGGTCTGACCGTTACCGACACGCTGGGCAGCTATACGTTCAGCGGCAACACCCTGTACCCCCTGACCTATGTGACCGGCTCGCTGCTGTACTACGTGAACGGTGCATTGCAGGCCACCCCCACCGTCACGGCCACCGCGCCGCTGACCGTCACCGGCGTCACCGTTCCGGCAGGCGGCAGCGCCATGCTGATCTACACCGCCAGAGTCAACGAATACGCTCCGCTGGGGGTGGAGGACAGCATCACCAACACCGCCACCATCACCGGCGGCGGGCTGACCTCGTCCGTTACCGCCACGGAGACCATCAACGCCTCCCCCGCGCCCCAGTTGGCCATCAGCAAGAGCATCAGCCCCACCATGGTGGCGGAGAACGGTACGCTGACCTATACGCTGACGCTGCAGAACCGGGGCAACACCGCCGCCGACGCGGGGGATGAGCTGGTCATCACCGACACGTTCGACCCCATTCTCAAGAACCTGACGGTGCGCTTCAATGGTACCCTGTGGACGCAAGGCGTCCACTACACCTACGACGAAACCACCGGTACGTTCGCCACGGTGGTGGGCGCGCTGACGGTGCCCGCCGCCACGTTTACCCAGGATGCCGCCACCGGTGTGTTCACGGTGGATCCCGGCACCTCCGAGCTGACCATCACCGGGTCGCTGTAAGGGAACAAAGCAACCGGGACGGCATGCCGTCCCGGTTTTCTTATTCCGATGGAAATTGATCCAATTTCAGCTGTATGACCTTCTGCGATTGCGTATCCGCGGTGTAAAACGTGGTGTCGATGTAGATATCCTCGGCATCCAGCAGCGCCGAATACAGCTGCCGGGCGTAGGGCTGCGCCAGTGGGATCGTCCGCAGCCCGTCCAGAACATCGTCGATGGCGCCGCACAGCACGGCGTACATTTTTTGATAGTCAGCCATGTTACCCCTCCAGCGTTCAGCATTCAATATCGTCTACCCATAGCCCGATAGTAGCACGCATAGCCTATATTGACAAGTCTTTTCGGCTATCCTAATAGAAAAAACAGCCGGGAGGACACCTATGGACACCATCAGCGCGGTGAAAAACCGCATTTTACAGCTCTGCGGAGAGCGGAACATCAGCGTGAACAGGCTGGCGTCCATCAGCGCCCTGCCGCCCTCCAGCGTAAAGAACATCCTGTACGGGAAAAGTCAGAACCCCAAGCTGCTGACCATCAAGATGCTGTGCGACGGACTGGGCATTACGCTGGGCGAGTTTTTCTCCACGCCGGAGTTCGATGCGCTGGAGCAGGAGATCCGGTAAAGGGCGTTTCCCGCCGATTTGTGGGATATGGAAAACTGTACATTTTGAAATGGCATTTTTCTACATCCGACCGTTAATTTAACCCTTGAAAAATCAAGGATTTGCTGTATACTTGTATTAATGAAAATGTACCCTTGCAATTTGCAAAAGTACACATTTCCAAATTTTTCCCCTGTTTTGTGTAAGGGGGTTTTGCAAATTATGCAGGAAGCCTGACACGTGCAGGAGGTTCGGAAAACACAACATTTCCATGCGCCACAGCCAAAGCAAAAAAGAGGAACGGCATGCCGTTCCTCTTTTTCCTTTACATCAGGCCGGGGATATTCAACCCGCCGGTGAAGCTGTTCATGGAGTTATTCATGGCCTCGTCCGCCTGACGCAGCGCCTCGTTGACGGCGGAGATCACCAGATCCTGCAGCATCTCCACGTCCTGGGGATCCACCGCGTCCGGCTGGATGGTCAGCGCCTTCAGCTCCTTCTTGCCGCTGACCACCGCCTGCACCGCGCCGCCGCCTGCGCTGGCAGTGAAGTCGGTATTCTCCACGTCCTCCTGCGCCTTTGCCATCTGCTGCTGCATCTGCATGATCTTCTGCTGCATCTGCTGCTGGCGCATCATCTGGCCCTGACTGCCGCCAAAGCCGCCTCTTGCACTGTAACCCTTTGCCATATTGTTTGTCTCCTTATGTGATCTTAAAATGTTCCAGTTGTTGTCCTTTTTCCGTCAGCTCGTCCAGCGCGTCGCCGCCGGGCGTGGGTGCTGCTGCGGGAGGCTCCTCCCATGGCGGGGTCTCCTGCGGGGGAGCGGGCGGCGCTTCCTGTTCAGGCACCGGGGCCGGTTCGGGCGCTGCTGCGGGTGGCGGTTCAGGCTCCGGTTGGGGTTCCGGCTTTGGTTCCGGAGCCGGAGGCGGGGTCGGGATGGGCGCGGGACGCGCCGCAGGTCTGGCCGTCGCCTTCGGGGCTTTTCCCACCGCCAGCTGCACCCGGATGGGCGTTCCCAGCTCGCGGGAGGTCACCTCCCGCAGCACCGACAGCACCGTTTCATTATCCAGCGAGGCTTTGACAAACTCGTCCTTGCACAGCACCGTCAGGCAGCCGTCCGCCACCACGCCGCTGGCCATGTCGAGAAACACCCTGTTTCTTACACTCAGGCGGCCCTTGTAGTGGTCGATGAGCCGCGTCCACACGGCGGTATCGCCGGTGGAGGTCTCCGCCGTCTGCGGGATAGTCTTTTGCGCCGGACGCGGCGCAGGTGCGGGAGCGGACTGCACGTCGTCGGGAATGTCAAACACCCGCTCGCCGTATTCCTCCGGGGGAGGCGGCGCTTCGTCGTACCGGGTCTCGATGGGAAGCTCCCGCGCAGCCGGAACAGGCCGTTCCGCCGCAGGACGGACTGACGCCCGTTTCGGTGCGGCGGACTGCGGGGCGGCGGGGACGCCGCCCTTTTCCAGCGCCGTTACCCGCTGACACAGAGCCGTCAGGTCGCCGCTCAAGGTCTCGTCACACAGCTTCAGCAGGCACAGCTCCGCGTCGGTACGGGGCCGGATACTGTCCGGCAGCGCCGCACAGCACTGCTGCAAGGTCTCCGTCAGGTATAAAAACCGCGTCATGGGCAGGTCGCCCGCCAGACCGGCGAGGGTCTTTCGGTCATAAAGCCCCGTCAGCAAGGCGCTGCCGCCGTCGGGTGCGGCACGCAGGATGGTCATATCCCGGCACAGGTCGCTGAGCTCGCTCAGCAGCGCCGCCACATCCTTGCCGCCCCGGTACAGCTGGTCAAACAGCGCCAGCGCGTCGCCGGTGCGGCGCTCCAGCACGCAGCGCATCAGCTGCACCGTCTGGGTGGCTCCGGCGAGACCCAGCACCTCCAGCACGGCGGCGTTGTCGATGGCGCCCTCCACCGCCCGGCACTGATCCAGCAGAGACAGCGCGTCACGCATGGCGCCGTTGGCCATCCGGGCCAGCAGCTCCGCCCCGTCGGGGCTGAGGTCGATCTGCTCGGCCTGAGCGATGTGCAGCAGCTGCTGCTGGATATCCCGGGGCAGCAGCCGCTTGAAGGAGAACCGCTGGCACCGGGACAGGATGGTGGCCGGAACCTTATGCAGCTCCGTGGTGGCCAAAATGAACAGCAGGTGCTCCGGCGGCTCCTCCAGAATCTTCAGCAGGGCGTTGAAGGCGGCGATGGACAGCATGTGTACCTCGTCGATGATGTACACCCGCTTTTTCAGCACGGAGGGGGTATAGACCGCTTCCTCACGCAATGCCCGCACCTGATCCACGCCGTTGTTGGAGGCGGCGTCCAGCTCCGTCACATCCAGCAGCGTGCCGCTGTCGATACCCCGGCAGGCGTCGCACTGGCAGCAAGGCGCGCCGTCCACGGGATGCTCGCAGTTCACCGCCTTGGCCAGAATTCTGGCGCAGGTGGTCTTGCCGGTGCCCCGGGTGCCGGTGAACAGGTAGGCGTGGCCCACGCGGCCCTCGGCCACCTGCCGCTGCAGAGTGCCGGTGATGTGGGCCTGTCCCACCACCTCTGAGAATGTTTTGGGCCGCCACTTGCGGTATAGCGCCTGATACATTCCGCCGTCTCCTTTCTTTCAAAAAGTAAAAAAATCCTCCGTATGCAGCCACGGAACCGGCTTCCTCGCGGCACATGTCTATCCCTCTTAATGCTGCTCGGTTCCCCGCCTGACATGATTCGTGGGTATCCATTGCGCGAGACCGGATCCGCAGCTGCCTGCGGAGGACTCATTCCAGAGTATTATACACCAAAGTTTACCGTTTGGCAACAATGAGTTTTTGCCAAAGGCTTGCATTTTTTACAAAATAGGATATGATATAGGAGAAAAAACAAAATGCTGCAACCACAGCAGAAGAAAAGAAGGTTTTACTATGACAAAGATCGACATTATCTCCGGATTCCTTGGCGCGGGCAAGACCACGCTCATCAAGAAGCTGCTGGCCGAGGCCTATCAGGGCGAAAAGCTGGTGCTGATCGAAAACGAGTTCGGCGAGATCTCCATTGACGGCGGCTTCCTGAAGGACAGCGGCGTGCAGGTCAGTGAGATGTCCTCCGGCTGCATCTGCTGCTCTCTGGTGGGCGACTTCAACAAGGCGCTGAAGGAGGTTCACCAGCAGTTCCAGCCCGACCGCATCCTCATCGAGCCCTCCGGCGTGGGCAAGCTCTCCGACGTGATCGTGGCGGTGGAGAACACCGTGAAGGACGTGCCGGACATGAAGCTGAACAGCTTCGTCACCGTGGCCGACGCCAGCAAGGTGAAGGTCTACATGAAGAACTTCGGCGAGTTCTACAACAACCAGATCGAGTCCGCCGGCACCATTATCCTCTCCCGTACCCAGAAGCTGAGTCAGGAGAAGCTGGAGGCCGCTGCCGCCATGCTGCGGGAGAAGAACGCCGACGCCGCCATCATCACCACTCCCTGGGATCAGATCGACGGCAAGACCATTCTGGCCGCTGTGGAGAAGGTCTCTCTGGCTGACGAGATGCTGGAGAAGATGCGTGCCGAGCATGAGGCCGACGAGCATGAACACGAGCACGAGCATCATCACCATCATGACCATGACGGGCACGAGGAGCACGACCACGAGCATTGCCACCATGACCACGATGATGACGATCATGACCACGACCACTGCCATCACGATCATGACGAGCATGAGCACCACCATCATCACGACGGCGAGGAGTGCGACGATCCCCACTGCGGCTGCCATCACCATCATCACCACGCCGACGAGGTGTTCACCTCCTGGGGCGAGGAGACGGTGAAGCCCTTCACCGAGGAGCAGCTGCATCACATTCTGACGGCGCTGGACGGCGGTGAATACGGCCAGATCGTCCGGGCCAAGGGCATCGTGCCCAACGGCGAGGGCAAGTGGCTGCACTTTGACTACGTGCCGGAGGAGCACGAGGTGCGCTTCGGCCCCGCCGACTACACCGGCCGCCTGTGCGTCATCGGCGCAAACCTGGACGAGCACAAGCTCCATGAGCTGTTCGGCCTGTAAGGAGACGACAAGCCTATGGATATTCCTGTTTATCTCATTGCCGGATTTCTGGACGCCGGAAAGACGGATTTCATCAACGGCATCCTGAAGGACGGCTTCGCCGCCGAGGATCGCACGCTGCTGATCTGCTGTGAGGAGGGCGAGGACGAATACGATCCCAAGGTGCTGCAAAACGTGTTCACCTACACCGTTGACGATCCGGAGCAGCTGACCCCGGCTCTGTTCAAGAAGCTGGAAAAGCAGTACCGCCCTAAGCAGGTCATCATGGAGTACAACGGCATGTGGCAGATGGAGCCCCTGTACCGGGAGGGCTTCCCCGCCAACTGGATCCTGTATCAGATCATGGTGCTGGTGGACGCCACCACCTTTGAGCCCTATGTCCGCAACATGGGCCAGCTGATGATGGAGAAGATCGCCAACGCCGACCTGCTGATCTTCAACCGCTGCAACGAGGAACTGCGCGCCCAGCTCCGCAGCCGCAACCTGAAAATGGTGAACCGCCGTGCCGATATCTATCTGGAGAACGCCGACGGCACCAGCGAGGAGTATATGACCCCCGACATGTCCCCGTTTGATCTCTCCAGCGGCCATCTGGACGTGCCGGACGAGGAGTACGGCGTGTGGTACGTTGACCTGATGGACAACACCGACCGGTACGACGGCATCACCGTTACCTTCAAGGCGCTGATGTGCCACTCCAAGAAGTTCAAGGGCGTTCACTGCCCCAGCCGCTTCGCCATGGTGTGCTGCGAAAACGACATGCAGTTTTTGGCGCTGGTGTGCCGCGGCGAGGGACTGGACAAATTCAAGAACCGTGACTGGGTGGAGCTGACCGCCACCGTCCGCAAGGAGAACTGCGACGCCTATCAGGGCGAAGGCCCGGTGCTGTACGTCTCCGACATTCACGCCACAAAAAAACCGGAAAACGAAGTGGTTTCGTTTTGAAAACAGGAACTCCACCCCTATGGGTGGAGTTCCTGTTTTCAGTGAAGAGTTGTAGTATGCCGCCGCTGGCGGCATGATTGGAATAGCGGCGGGGTGAGAACACCCCGCCGCTTGCTTTTGGCAGCAAAATCGTCAGATTTTGCGCCAGTTTATTTCATGGTCAGACTGTTCTGCAGCACCATGACGCTGTACAGGAACAGCACGTCCTCGCTGCCGTCAAATGTCAGGTAGCGGCCCAGCAGCTGGCTGGGCAGATACCGGATATCCACCGCGTAAATGGTGCGGTAGCTCTCCGCCAGCAGCGGGATCAGGCTGCTGCCGAAGGAGTCCCGGAACACCACCAGCGTTTTATCCGTGGCGGACAGGGGACTGTCGATGCGCAGCAGGGACTTGCTGCCCTGCAGATAGAGGTCGTAGGGGGTCTTTGTGTCCACGGCGGACAGGTCGTACAGGCTCTCCTGCGCTTCCGTTTCGTAGTCATAGACGGTACAGGCATCCAGCGTCTCGCCGGTGAGATACCGCAGCGTGTCCGCCGTCAGGGGTTCGTCCGTTTTCCCGGCGTAGCTGCCGAAAAAGGAGGTGTCCACGGCGTTCTCCTGAAAATCACCGGTCAGCGGTACGTCCATGGCCTGCGCCAGCGTCTGCGCTGTGGGCACAAGGCATTCCTGCCGCCAGTGGGGGTCTGTGCGGTAGTAGTCCTCCAGCGTCAGCCCCGGCGCAATATCCACATACCGCACAAAGTCCAGCTGCGCCAGCAGCGCGTCCGCCGTTTCCTGTGCAGAGGCGGGGGTATAGCCCTCGATGGCCGGGACGAAGCTGCCCTTGTCGGGGATGACGGACAGGTAAATATGGCCGTCATTGCCGGTCAGATAGCTGTCGTAAAGCTGCTGGAGCTTCCGGACAGCATAGTCCAGCGACCGCTGGTCATACGCCGCCTCGGTGGAGACAGCATAGCCGCCGCTGACATACACGTCAGGAAGCGCCGCCGGTGGCGGCGCTTCCTGTTCGGGCACCCATTTTACCGCGCCCAGCAGCAGGGCACAGCTCAGCAGCACAAAGGCTGCCCGTTGCACGGCGTTTCTCACGCCTGCATCGCCTCGTCGTAGGCCAGCTCCATGCCGAAGATGCCGTTGAGACGGCTGGCAAAGGCGTCCACCAGGTCCTCCGCGCCGACCACTGTCACCACGTACTCACCGCGGACGGCCACCACTACCTTTTCGGGGAAGCCGCACATCCAGTGATGCTGCTGGATGCTGTCCCGCAAGGAAGAGGCCAGCTCCTTGGCGTCGCCGGTGGCGTGATAGGCAGCGGCGGTGAAGGTGTTGGCGTTGAGGGCGTGGGACAGCGTAGCCGCCTGATCCACCTGCGCCGCCTCCGGCAGAGCCAGATTGGCCTCTGCCGTGGCGCGGTCGGACAGGTCGTAGTCAGCGGGTGCGTCCTCGACCATATTCTCGCCGGTCTTGCCGCCTACCACGGAAAACTTCTCGTCATCGCCGTAATCGTTCCATGCCGTCTCCAGAATCCCCAGGGCACTGGTGATCTCGGCGGGCTTATCGCCGGACTGGTCGTCCTTGGCGTCGTTGCTGCTGCCGCAGGCCACAAGGGATAGGGCCATCACAGCGGCCAGCATCAGGGCAAAAAACTTTTTCATTGAAATATCCTCCTTGGTTTCCACAGTTGCTGTGGGTCTGCTTTGTTAGACGCACTTCCGCATGATTTTGTTCCCGGAAATTTGTGGAAAATATATGAATTATTATAGCCAGGTTTGGTCAAATCCATAAGGCAGCAGCTCTTTCAGGGCAAACTTCTTGGCGTCGCCCGCCTTGTTGATGCAGAGCACCTCCATCTGCGGGGCAAACTCCATCATCACCTGACGGCAGGTACCGCAAGGGACGCAGTAGTCGTCGCTGCGGCCGGCGATGGCGATGCGGACGAAGTCCCGGTGCCCCTCGCTGACCGCCTTGAAGATGGCGGTGCGCTCGGCACAGATGGTGGCGCCGTAGGCGGCGTTTTCGATGTTGCAGCCGGTAAACACCGTGCCGTCGGCGCACTCCAGCGCCGCGCCTACGGGGAAGTGGGAATAGGGGATATACGCCCTATCCAGCATGTCGATGGCCTTTTGGCAAAGCTCTTTTTCCGTCATGATCGTCTCTCCTTTTAACTTAATTTTGCCTGACCGGTATACAGCTGATAGTACCGGCCCTTTTCCTCCAGCAGCTGGGCGTGGTCGCCCCGCTCGATAATCTGCCCGTTCTCCAGCACCAGAATGGCCTGCGCGTTGCGGACGGTGGACAGACGGTGGGCAATGACGAACACCGTGCGGCCCTCCATCAGCGAGTCCATGCCCTTTTCGATCAGCGTCTCGGTGCGGGTATCGATGGAGCTGGTGGCCTCGTCCAGAATCAGCACCGGGGGATCGGACACAGCGGCGCGGGCAATGGCCAGCAGCTGCCGCTCACCCTGACTGAGCCCCGCGCCGTCACCGGTGATGACGGTGTCGTAGCCCTGGGGCAGATGGCGGATGAAGCTGTCGGCGTTGGCCAGCCTGGCGGCGGCACGGATCTCCTCGTCGGTGGCGTCCAGCTTGCCGTAGCGGATGTTGTCGGCAATGGTGCCGGTGAACAGGTGGGTATCCTGCAGCACCATGCCCAGCGACCGCCGCAGGGAGTCCTTGGCGATGTCCTTCACGTCGATGCCGTCGTAGGTGATGGTGCCCTCCTGAATGTCATAAAAACGGTTGATCAGGTTGGTGATGGTGGTCTTGCCTGCGCCGGTGGAGCCTACAAAGGCGATCTTCTGGCCGGGCTTGGCAAACAGGGACACATCGTGCAGCACCGTCTTTTCCCCGTCGTAGGAGAAGGTCACGTGGTCGAACCGCACGTCGCCCCGCAGCTCCACCAGTGTGCCGTCGGGCTTCTTCCATGCCCAGCGGCCGGTGCGCTGAGCGGTCTCGGTCAGCGTGTCGCCGTCCTTTTCCACACGGACAATGACGGTTTTGCCCTCGTCGGTCTCCGGCTGGGCGTCCATCACGGCGAAGATGCGCTCCGCGCCTGCCGCTGCCGCCAGCAGCGTGTTCACCTGCTGGCTGATCTGACCGATGGGCTGGCTCACCTGCTTCACATACAGCAGGTACGCGCCCAGCGAGCCCACGTCGAACATGCCGCCGATGGCCAGCAGTCCGCCTACGCAGCAGGTGACGGCATAGTTGATCTTGCTGAGGTTGCCCATGGCGGGCATCATCATACCGGCGTAGGCCTGCGCCGCCGTGGCTGCCTGACGGTACGTGTCGTTGAGGGTGGTGAACTGACCGATGGCCTGCTTCTCGTGGTTAAAGACCTTGATGACCTTCTGACCCTCGATCATCTCCTCGATATAGCCGTTCACCGCGCCCAGCGCCGCCTGCTGCCGCTGGAAATTCACGCGGCTGCGGCCGCCGATGACCTTTACCACGCCGCCCATCAGCGCCAGAAAGCCGAAGGTGATCAGCGTCAGCCACGGGTTCAGGACGATCATCATCAGCACCGTGCCCACAAAGGTCAGCACATTGGAGATGATGCTGGCGAAGCTGCTGTTCAGCATCTCCGACACGGTGTCGATATCGTTGGTGAAGCGGCTCATCAGGTCGCCGGACTGGTGCTGGTCATAGTAGCGGATGGGCAGCTCCTGCAGGCGGTCGAACAGATCCTGCCGGATGGCGGCCACTGTCCGCTGGGCCACATGCACCATAATGCGGGCGTAAGCGTAGGAACACCCGGCGCTGAGGGCGAACAGCCCGCCCAGCACCACCAGCATTTTCAGCAGGCCGGGGAAGTCGCCGGGGAGGATATAGTTGTTCAAAAGGGGCTTCAGCAGATAGCTGGAGGCCACGCTGGCGGCGGAGCTGACGATCAGGCACACGGCCACCAGCACCAGCGACGCCTTGTATTTCCCCACGTAGCCCATCAGCTTTTGGAAGGTGCCCTTCATATCCTTGGGCCGCTGGTAGCCGTGGGCATTGGGGCCGTGTCCGCCCCGGGGCGCTCTCGTTTTGTTGTCAGCCATCGATGCTCACCCCTTCCTGCTGGGATTCATAGACCTCGCGGTAAATATCGCAGCTCTCCATCAGTTGCGCGTGGGTGCCCTGTCCCACGATGTGGCCGTCGTCCAGCACAAGGATCATATCCGCGTCCATCACGGAGGTGACGCGCTGGGCGATGATAAGCTTGGTGGCGCCGGGCAGAGCCTCCTTCAGCGCGGCGCGGATCTTCGCGTCGGTGGCGGTATCCACGGCGGAGGTGCTGTCGTCCAGGATCAGCACCTTGGGCCGCCGCAGAATGGCCCGTGCGATGCACAGCCGCTGCTTCTGGCCGCCGGATACGTTGGTGCCGCCCTGTTCGATATGGGTGTCGTACCCGTCGGGCATTTTTTCGATAAACTCATCGGCGCAGGCCATGCGGCAGGCCTCGGCGATCTCCTGGTCGGTGGCGTCGGCGCGGCCCCACCGCAGGTTCTCCCGGATGGTGCCGGAGAACAGGGTGTTCTTCTGCAGCACCATGGCGCAGCCGTCACGCAGCGCCTCCATGGTGTAATCCTTCACGTTGTGACCGCCCACGTACACCGCGCCCTGATTAACTTCGTAAAGGCGGGGGATCATGCTGACCAGCGTAGACTTGGCGCTGCCGGTGCCGCCCAGAATGCCCACCGTCATGCCGCTTTCGATATGCAGGTCGATATCGTTCAGGTTCCAGCTCTCCGCCGTGGGATGATACTTGAAATACACATGGTCAAAGCGGATATCGCCGTTTTCCACCGTCAGGTCGGCGTCCGCCTGACCGTCGGTGATCTCCGGCTGCTCCTGCAAAACCTCCTTGATACGCTTGGCGCAGGCGATGGCACGGGTCAGGAACATCAGCACCATGGACACCATCATCAGGGACATCAGGATCTCGCTGGAATAGGTGAAGAAGGCCATCAGGTCGCCGGACAGCAGCGTGCCCTCCGCCACATCGTGGCCACCCAGCCACATGACCGCCACGATGGTGCCGCCCATCAGCAGGATCATCACCGGCATGAACATCACCACAAAGCCGAAGGCCCGCTCGGCGGTGTCCCGCAGTTTGTCGCTGCGCTGGCGGAACTTCTCCTTCTCCTCGTCCTCCCGGACGAAGGATTTCACCACCCGCACGGCGTTCAGGTTCTCCTGCACCACAAGGTTCACATCGTCGGTGGCGCTTTGCAGCGCGGTGAAAAAGGGCCCTACGTACCGGATAACGATCACCACCGCGATGATCAGCAGCGGCAACACCACCAGAAACACCTGACTCAGATCAAGGCTGATCTCCGTGGCCTTGATGATGGCGGTGATCAGCATGACCGGAGCGCGGACGCACATGCGCATGCCCATGAACAGCGTCATCTGCACCGAGGCCACGTCGTTGGTCAGGCGGGTGATCAGGGACGCGGTGGAAAAATGCTCGATATTGGCAAAGGAAAACCGCTGCACCTGCTCATACTCCGCCTGACGCACCTGCGCACCGAAGCCCATGGAGGCCTTGGCGGCGAACACCGCCGCGCCTACGCCGCCTGCCAGCGCCAGCAGCGCCAGCACCAGCATTTTCAGGCCCATCAGCATAATGTAGCGCCGGTCGCCGCTGGCGATGCCCACGTCCACGATATCGCTCATGGCCTGGGGCAGCTCCAGCTCCAGCACCGCCTCCGCGATGGAGCAGGCCACGCCCAACAGGATCCATTGGCGATAGCCCTTGGTATAGGGATAAAAGGTTCTCATTCTGTGTCCTCCTGTGTTTCGCTGAGATTATCCGCCAGACGCAGCAGCAGCTGGCGCAGCGTGTCCCGCTCCTCCGGGGAAAAGCCCTGCGCCGCCTGTTGGTTCACCTGCTCGGCAATGGCGAGAAACTGCCGGTAAAACTGCCGCCCGCTGTCGGTCAGCGCCAGAATGCGGCAGCGGCCGTCGCTGTCGCTGGTCTGGCGGCGCACCAGCCCCTTCTCCTCCAACCGGCCCACGATGCCGCTGGCGGTGGAGGGCTTTACCATCAGGTGCTGCTCCAGCATCCGCTGGTTCACCTGTCCCTCCGCCTCCTGCAAATAGGTCAGCGTCCGGCACTGCATGGGAGATACGTCATACTGCCGCAGCTTTTTCGTCATCAGCCGGTGCATCTGGTGGTCGCAGTAGCCCATCAGCACGCCCAGATGCCTTACCTCATGGATATCGCGGCATGCCATAGCATTCCCTCCTTTTGTGGATCATATTTTTAATATTTAGTATGCTAAAAATTAGTATGCTAAATACTACCACAACCATTTTTAATCGTCAAGAGGCAGCAAGCCGTACCCCTGTGAACAATTTGTGAATTCTTTGTCATAGTCGTTGACAGCGGCCCCCACTGGATGTATAGTGGTATCAGCCAAAGAAAATGTTTTACATTGTTATTCTCTCTCCTTTCATGAAAAAGACGAGGCTGATGTCCGCAGCCTCGTCTTTTTGTTTTTTATTTTCCGTCAAAATACGCCAGCAGCAGATCCACCACCGTGCCGTAGTTCTGCACGCCGTCGGTGAGGCCGTTGGACTTGAGGAAGCCGTCGTACACCTTGGTGGCGGCGGTGTTCACCAGCCCGTCGAACTGCGCCCAATAGGCGCTGTTCTGCCGCAGGTCGGCCCGCACCGTGTCCGGCAGACTGTCCCGGAGGGTCTGCCACGTCTCAGGCGCCGCCCGGTACAGGGCGTTGGCCAGATGAACATAGCCCATGAGATAGCCGGAGTACTGGTAGGCGGGGCTTTCCGCCGTGATGGCCGCCAGAATGCCCACGAAGTTGCACTCCTGCTCGGTGGCGATGCCCTGCTGGTGCGCCAGCTCGTGGCAGATGTTGGCGGGCAGATAGCAGGCAGGGCTTTCGTCATTGAGGTTGGCCTCGCCCGTAAAGGGGAAGTAAAAGCCGCTGAAGTCCAGATAGCTCATGCCCCGCGAGGAAACAAAGGCTTTCGGGGCGGCATTGGGCTTTTTCAGGCAGTCGAACTCCTCCACCACGCCGTCATAGGCGGTCATGGCGTCGGCAAAAATGGCGCTGCGGGGCACGGCGAAGCAGCCGTTTTCATCCCGCTGTATCTGATTGCTGAGAGCGGATACCTTTTCGGCAAAGCGCTCCGTCAGCGCCGCCAGCTCCTCCGCCGTGCCACCGCGAGCCGTCAGGCCGCTCCTGTCTTGAAAGCTGTCGGCTCCGTAGAACACGCCCCACAGCAGGCAGAAGCCCGCGTAAACGCTCAGCGCCGTACACAGCGCCGTCAGGCCCACGCGGCACAGCCGCCGCCCCTTATGGGGCCGGGTCAGCAGGCACCGCAGCTGCCACGCCAGATAGAAGATAACGATATAGATACCCGATAAAATCAGCACCTCCGCCACGGAGACGGAGGTCAGGCCGCACAGGCGGCCTACCGCCTGCTCAAAGGGCAGAACGATCCGGCCGCACAGCCAGTTCATGGCCGGGCGGCTGTTTCTGAAAGAGAAGTAGGCGGCGAAAAACACTGCCAACCCCGCCAGCCACCACAGATAGCCCCGGTATCTCCGGGCAAACGCCTTCATGCCAGCTGCTTGCCGGTGAAGTACATCACGGTGTGGCCGGTGGTGATGAGCTTGCCGGTTTCGTCACGAATCTCGGAATCGCAGAAAACCAGCTTGCCGCCCGCCTTCTGCACCCGTCCGGTGGCGATGAGCTTGCCGGAGGCAGGCCCGGCGTTGACACAGTCGATGGTGCCGCTGACGGTGACGCAGGCCTCCATCCGCGTGGTCAGGATGGCCATGCCGCAGGCCACGTCCGACAGGGTAAACAGAATGCCGCCGTGGGGGGTGCCCCAGCGGTTCAGCGTCTCGGGGTGGATCTCCACCTCCACCTGCGCCCAGCCGTCGTCCACGGCCACGATCTTCACGTGGTTGTGCACGTCAAAGGGCTCGCTGTCCAGCGCCAGATTCAATAGTTGCTGCTTTCTTTCGTCTGTCATATGTTATCACTCCGCTGCTTTTAATAATTGTTTCGTATATTCCGCCTGAGGGTGGTCGTACACCTCGTCCACCGTGCCCTGCTCCACGATGCGGCCGTCCTTCATCACAAGGCACCGGTCGCAGATCTCATACACCACATTGAGGTCGTGGGAGATGAACAGGTAGGAGATGCCGAACTCCTGCCGCAGCTGGGCGATCAGCTGCAAAATCTGGGCCTGAATGGTCACATCCAGCGCCGACACCGCCTCGTCTGCCACGATCAGCCCCGGCTTCTGGATCAGCGCCGCGCCGATGCACACCCGCTGCTTCTGTCCGCCGGACAGCTCGTGTGGATAGCGGTCATAGTAGCTCTCGTCCAGTCCCACCAGCGCCATGGTGTCCCGCACCCGGCGCTCCACGCCGGCCTTGTCGTACTTGCCGTAGATATACAGCGGCTCGGCCAGCGCTCTGCCCACGGTAAAGGCGGGGTTCAGGCTGCCCGCCGGATCCTGAAACACCATCTGGGGCCGCTTGGTGTGGTGCGTCACCGTGCCGGTCACATCGCTCTCCATGCCCAGCACAGCGCGGGCCAGCGTGGATTTGCCGCTGCCGCTCTCCCCCACCAGTCCCAGTATCTCGCCCCGGTACAGGGTAAAGCTCACGTCGTGCAGCACCTGATGCCGCCGCTTGCGCAGGCCTGTGCCGCTTCTGTACCACACATTCAGGTCGTTGACCTCTAATACCGTTTCTCGCATAGCTTCTTCCTCGTGGGTATGGCGGCAATGAGCCGTCTGGTATAATCCGCCCGGGGATCGTAGAACACCTGCTGGGTATCGCCGGTTTCCACGATGAGTCCCTTTTCCATCACCGCCACGCGGGTGCACAGCTTGCGCACCACGTTCAGGTTGTGGGAGATAAACAGGATGGACATGCCCATTTCCCGATTCAGCCGCCGCAGCAGCTCCAGAATCTGGGCCTGAATGGTCACATCCAGCGCCGTGGTGGGCTCGTCCGCCAGCAGCAGCTTGGGCCGGGAGATAATGGCGGCGGCGATCATGGCCCGCTGGAGCATGCCGCCGGACATCTGATGGGGGTACTTCTGATAGACCTCCTCCGCGTGGGGCAGGTCAACGTCCCGCAGGGCCTGCAAGGCCCGCTGCCGCCGCTCCTGCGCCGACAGGTCGGTGTGTACCCGCAGGGCTTCCTCCACCTGAGGGCCGATGCGCATAACAGGGTTCATGGCGCTCATAGGCTCCTGAAACACCACGGAAATGGCGCAGCCCTGCCGCTTGCGCATCTGGGCCGGGGTCAGCGCCAGCAGATCCTTGCCGTCCAGCAGCACCTGCCCGGACACATCCGCCCGGTCATGGGGCATCAGGCCGGACACCACCATGGCGGTCACGGTCTTGCCGCTGCCGCTCTCGCCCACCAAACCCACGATCTCGCCGTCGGCCACCGTTAGGTCAATGCCCCGCACGGCGTCGTGGTCGGCGCCATGGAACCGCACCCGAAGATCCTTGATCTCCAGCACGGTCACGCACCCCCTTTCTCCAGCCCGTCGCCCATCATGCTGACGCCTAAGATCAGCAGCACGATCACAAGGCCGGTACACAGCACGTACCAGGGGGCCTTTATCATATAGCTCTGGGATTCGGACAGCATGTAGCCCAGCGAGATATCAGGCGGCGCCACGCCGATGCCCAGATAGCTCATGCTGGCCTCTGCCAGCACGGCGTTGTTAAACCCGATGACCAGCGCCGGCAGCAGCACGTCCCATGTGTTGGGCAGAATGTGCCGGAAAATGATCCGCAGATGGGAGGCTCCCATCAATCGGGCAGATTTGACATAGTTCATGGAGCGGTGGCGGGCAAACTCCGCCCGCACCACTCTGGCAAAGCTGGGAATGAAGGCCACACCCAGCGCCAGGATCACATTGTATTTACCAAAGCCCAGCATGGCGATGAACACCAGCGCCAGCAGAATGTTGGGAAAGGCCGTCAGCGCGTCGTTGACCCGCATCAGCACCTCGTCCGCCACGCCGCCGAAGTAGCCGGTAAAGGCGCCCACCAACGTACCCACCGCGCCGCCGATGGCCACGGTGCACAGAGAGATGAAGAACGTCGTCCCCATGCCCGCCATCACCCGGCTGAAGATATCCCGCCCAAAGTTGTCAGTACCGAACAGGTGGTGCAGGGAGGGCGGCAGGAATTTCTGACTGCCCGCGATGGCTACCGGATCATAGGGCGTCCAGACATAGCCGATCAGCGCCAGAGCCGCCATGATAACGGCGATGATCAGGCCGATGCGGAAGGACGTATTTTTCTTTTGCAGCAGCATGCGCGTCCCTCCTTATTGCAGCCGCAGCCGAGGATCCAGCCGCTGGTTGAGGATATCGGCCAGGCAGTTCACCAGCACCACCCACAGCGCCAGGATCACCACAATGGCCTGCACCACCGGGAAGTCCCGGTTGGCGATGGAGGTCAGCAGCAGGCGGCCGATGCCGGGGATGGCAAAGACCTGCTCGATAATGACGCTACCGGCCACAATGTCCGCCACCGTCATGGCGAGGAACGCCACCGTTGGCACCACGGCGTTGCGCAGCACGTGGCGGTACAGGGTGGCGCGGGGCGAGTTGCCCCGGCTGTAGGCGGTGCGGACATAATCCTTGTTCAGCTCGCCCACGATGGAGCTTTTCAGCATCCGCACCGTCATGGCAATGCGGGGCAGGGCGATGGCTACCGCCGGATAGATCAGATAGCCCACGCTGCGCCAGAAGCTCTGGTCCGGGGAGATAAACGCGCCGGGGTCGAACCACCGCAGCACAAGGCCGCACAGCAGCGTCAGCAGAATGCCCACCACAAAGGGCGGCACCGCCATGACCACCTGACCCAGCACCGTCAGGGCGCGATCCAGCCAGCCGCCCTGACGGGACGCGGCGAACAGCCCCACCGGCAGCGACACCGCCACGATCAGCACAAAGGCGATGGCCGTCAGCAATGCGGTGACACCCAGCTTGCCGTGCAGCAGCGACGCAACCGGCATGGCGTACACATAGGACGTGCCGAAATCGCCCCGCAGGGCGTTCAGCATCCACTCGAAATAGCGGGTGAAAAAGGGACGATCCAGCCCCAACTCCGCCCGGAGAGCCGCCACCGCTTCGGCGGTGGCGTCGCTGCCCAGCAGCTTGGTGGTGGGGTCGCCGGGGATGATCTGGAACGCCAGAAACGCGAAGAAAGAGACGATGACCATGGTCAAAAGCATCATTCCGATCTTCTTCACGATGTTTTTCATGGTCATCATCTCTTTCGTCTTGTTTGGTTAGATAAAGCCTCGCAGAGTTCGCGGCGCGGACGCCGCGAAAAAATCGAATCATTTTTCTGACGACATGTGCGTCAGAAAAATTCTTCTCGGTCGCCAGTGTGTCCGCAGGACGCGCGCAGCGACCGTAATCCCATTTGGCAATGAAATCGTCAGATTTCATGCCAGTACTTTTTACTCCCAGCCCACCGTGCTCAGATCCTGCGCATAGATGGGATAGAAAGTATAGCCCGTCAGGCCGGAGTGGATCGCCACCAGATCCGCCATATCCTGCAGGTACAGGTTGGCGGCGGTCTCGGTCAGCATGGTCTCCATCTGCTGGTAGAGGGCGGTCTGCTCCGCGTCGTCGGCACAGGCGCGAGCCTTGGCGTACAGCTCGTCATAGGCCGGGTTATTGTAGTTGACAAAGTTCTTGCCGTTGTCGGAGACAAAGCGCTCCAGCATGGCACGGGCGGTGATATTCTTGGCGTCAAGGCCGGTGATGGTGGCGTCGAACTGGCGGCCCACATACACGTCGTTATACCACGTGGTGGCGTCCACCGGCTGCACCGTAGCCCGGATGCCGATGGCGGCCAGCTGCTGCACCACTACCTCGGCAGTGTCCATATGGGGCTGGTAGTTGGAGGACACGGCGATGGTCATGTCAAAGCCGTCAGGATAGCCGGCCTCGGCCAGCAGCTCCTTGCCCTTGGCGGGATCATAGCTGTAGTAGTCCACCAGCTCCGGCAGGAAGTACTTGGTCAGCTTGGGATAGATGCTGCTGCCCACGGCGGTGCCGTGGCCGTCAGCCATAATGTCCATGATCTCCTGACGGTTGATGGCGTAGCTCATGGCCTGCCGTACCTTTTCGTTGTCAAAGGGTACTCTGGCGTTGTTGAGATACGCCGCCTGCACCAGATTCATGGTGCCCTCGGCAACGGTGAAGTCGTCGCCCAGCTGAGCGGTCTGTGCGCTGGTCAGGTGGGCGCAGATATCCACGCTGCCGCCCTTCAGAGCCATCATCAGCGCGGTAGAATCCTCATAGATCTGATACGTTACCTTGCTGACCTTGGCGGGAGTGCCCCAATAGTCGTCAAAGCGCTCCATGATGATGTTCTCCTGGGGAGAGCGGGACACCAGTTGGAAGGGGCCGGTGCCGGGGATGAAGCCGGTCTGACCCTCGCTGCTCTGGGGAATGATGGCCGCCGTCAGGAAGTAGATCAGCTCCATGTCGGGCTGCTCCAGACGGAAGGTCACGGTGCGCTCGTCCGTCGCCTTCAGATCCTGAATAGCAGAAAGCGCCGACACCAGGGCGGAATCCCCGGAATTGCCGGCGCAGCGGTTGATAGAATAGATCACATCCTCCGCCGTTACCGGATCGCCATTGTGGAACTTCACGCCCTCACGCAGGGTGAAGGTGTAAACCAGTCCATCGTCCGAAATGTCGTAGCGTTCGGCTACCGCGGGGATCAATTCACCATCGGGGCCGGTTTTCACCAAGCCCTCGTAAACGTTGAATAAGACCTCTCTGGTTCCTGCCGCCGCTGACGCGTGGGGGTCAAGACTGTCTTCCAGGTCCTGAGCGATGGCCACAACGATCTCGTTGTTGGCTTTCCGCTCGTTTTGTACTCCGTTACTTCCTTCGTCGCCCTGGCTGCTGCCGCCTCCGCATCCGCAGAGTACAGCGCCTACCATTACCAGCGACAGGAAAAGAGATACCAGTTTCTTCATGTTCTTCTCCTTTTCTCCCCGCGTCCTTCCACGGGGACAGAAATAATGGTTTCCTTATTCAATTGTCAATGGGTCTGAGTCCCGCGAAAAGTGCAGGCTCAAGGGGCAGTGTACCACACTTTTCCCCATATGACAAGAAGAATTTTTTTGATACCGAGGTTTGCGGAGAGCTTCGCTCCCCGGAGCGACCTACTTTTGTCAACAGTGACAAAAGTAGGCAAAAGCACCGGAAGGAACCTCCAGTTCCTTCACCTCCGGGCGCGCTACACCTTGCCCTATACCACTGCGACAACTCAAGTTTTGCGGTGGAAATCAAGATGGATACTACGGCGGCATAGCCGCCGAGATCGGACGCTAAAAACATGCCACCGGCATGTTTTCTTAACGCCCCGACGCCGCTGCCGCTGATACCTACGCCGAGCAGCGCTTTGGTGTCTGCCGTTGAGAACGTGAGCGGCAGCGACGCAAGAGGAACAGACGATTCGTCATACGCAGCGACAACAGTCATCTCCTGCGACCGCGCGGTAAAAGGTCACAAATTCACAATGTAAAACAGCGCGCAGGAAGTCTTGAAACCTGCGGTTTCAAGCGGCCCTTTTGGACACTTTTGGGGCCGCGGCCAAAAGTGTCTCGCCCCGCAGGGCGAAACACCCCTTGCGCTGGCACATGGAATACAAAAAAGGCGGCCTGAAGCCGCCTTTCTGCTTCGTTATTCCGGTTTGTCCTCCGCTCCCTCATCCGCACGAGCGGCAGCGCGGGATTGCCGCAGCGCTTCCTTGCGCTCCACGTAGGCGCTGGCCTCGGTGGGCATACCGCGCCGGGCCAGACGGCGATCCATCAGCCACTTCACCAGCATCCGCAGGCAGGCAAACACCGGCACGCCGAAGAACATGCCCAGCACGCCGAAGAAACCGCCGCCCACCAGAATGGCCACGATGACCCAGAAGCTGGAAATGCCAGTGCTGTCGCCCAGAATCTTCGGGCCGATCACATTGCCGTCCAGCTGCTGGAGCATGATGATGAAGATGATGAAATACAGGCACTTCAGCGGGCTCACCAGCAGGATCAGGAACGCGCTGGGGATAGCGCCCAAGAACGGCCCGAAAAACGGGATCACATTGGTGACGCCCACCACCACGCTGACCAGCGGGGTATAGGGCATTTTCAGGATGGAGCAGCCGACGAAGCACAGAATGCCGATGATCAGCGAATCCAGCAGTTTGCCCCGGACAAAGCCGGAGAACACCTGATTGGTGTTGTGCAGGCCGGTCAGGATCAGCTCCGCTTTTTCCTGCTGGAAGGTGGCGTAGATCATCTTGCAGCAGCGGGCCAGACTTTTCTCCTTCATGGCCAGCAGATACACGGAGATAATGATGCCCACGATCAGGTTCATGGCAAAGGTCACCAGACTGCGGATGCCCGTCCAGATGCCGCCGGTCAGGGCGGTGGCCAGCTCCTGCGCCTTGGGCAGAATGGTATCGGTCAGGGTGTTCAGGGCGTTATTGTAGTACTCGGTCAGCACATCGTTGGCCCAGCTTCCGATCTCCGGATTCGCCGCCAGCCACGTGTCCACCCAACGGTATACCTTATAATAATAGTACCGGGCGTTGCGGATCAGCATGGTAACGCTCTCGATCAGCTGAGGGATCAGCACGCTCATCAGCCAGTACAGCATGGCCAGCACCACGGCCCACGTCAGCAAAATGGCAGCCGCCCGCAGCAGGCCCTTGCCGCGCTTGAGCTTTTTGTCCCGCAGTCCCTTGCATTTGCCGATGCACCACAGAATGCCCCGCTCGAACCACTTCACCAGCGGCGTCAGCAGGTAGGCCATGGCCAAGCCGTAAAACACAGGCGCCAGCACCTCAGCCAGCTTGCCCAGAATGTGCTGCAGCGTGCCGCCCTGATAAAAGGCGTCGTAAAACACCAGAATGGCACAGACCGTCAGAAACGCTGTCAGTCCCCACCGCCAGTAGACCTTTCCCTTCACGTCGCCGCCCCCCTTCGCTTTTTCTCTATCATACTCACTTTTTCCCCATTTTGCAAGGGCTTTCCACAGGGGAATTGCATTTTCCCGCCGACTGTGGCATAATAGGAAGACGATCTTTTTCGGGAGGCTTTCCATGAAAACACTGCTATTCATCGTGAATCCCCGCGCGGGCCGTACCCGCTCCATGGCCCCTATGTTTGACGTGGTGGCGCGGTTCTCTCAGGCGGGGTATCTTATCAAGCTGTTCATCACCGAGGGTCCCGGCGACGCCAAGCGGGCGGCGGCGGAGCTGGGCGGCCAGTTCGATCTGGTAGTCTGCGCCGGCGGAGACGGCACGCTGAACGAAACGCTGTGCGGCCTGATGACGCTGCCTCAGCGCCCGCCGGTGGGCTATATCCCCCACGGCAGCACCAACGATTTCGCCGCCAGCCTGCACATTCCCGCCCAGCCTATGGCGGCGGCCAACGCCATCGCCGCCTGCGCCCAGCCCCGGCGGCTGGATCTTGGCCAGCACAACGGGCGGTATTTCGCCTATGTGGCCTCCTTCGGCGCTTTCACCCGCGCCTCCTACTCCGCCACGCAGGCGGCCAAAAACGCGCTGGGCCATCTGGCCTACATCTTCGAGGGTATGGGCGATCTGGACTCGCTGCGGCCCTACTGCTGCCGCATCGAGGCGGACGACGAGGTGTTCGAGGACGAATATATATTCGGCGCTGTATGCAACTCCACCTCACTGGGCGGCCTGATGAAGCTGGATCCCAGCCACGTGAAAATGGACGACGGCAAGTTTGAGCTGCTGCTGCTGCGGATGCCGAAAAACGCCGTGGAGCTGAGCGGACTGATCGCCTCGCTGACCCGGATGGAATACGACGCGCCGGGCGTGATCTTCCGCCACGTGGAGCACGTGACACTGACCACCGACGATATCATTCCCTGGTCGCTGGACGGCGAATACGCCGCCAGCCAGCCCAAGGTAGAGATCCTGAACCTGCATCACGCCATCGAATTGATGGGGTAAGCTTACGACCAAAGGCCCCCTTGTGTAAAGGGGGCTGTCGAGCGTCAGCGAGACTGGGGGATTGTCAACGTTAACAGACAACCCCTCCGTCAAAAATCAAAGATTTTTGCCACCTCCCCTTATACAGGGGAGGCTTTTATTTTGCGATGCCCAACATAAAACAAAGACCGGAGCGGCGGGCTCCGGTCTTTGTTATGCATTTAATTCTGTATCAATATACAGTCTTCGCCTTAGCCGAAGAAAGACATGACCTGACCGTACAGGATCAGCAGCATGCACAGCGGGGTGATGACCTTGACACAGACCTTGAAGAAGCCGTAGGAGCCAAACTTCTGACCTTGCTGTTCGGCCTCTTCCTTGACCACCTCGGGACCGATCTCCCAGCCGATCATCAGGGACATCAGCAGTGCGCCCAGAGGCATCATGATACCTTCAGACAGCATATCCCAGAAGTCCAGCCAGTCGGCTGCCCATGTCTTGGGATTTTCGATGCCCAGCAGCGCTGCGGGATGGATACCTGCACCGCCCAGACAGTCGGCGCAGACCAGAATGCAGCCCAGACCGACAGCGGCAGCGGCGATCAGGGTGTAAGCCTTGCGCTTGTCGCCCTTGCCCTCAATACGAGCCTTGTCGACGAAGTGAGCCACGATGACCTCCAGCAGGGAGATGGAGGAGGAGATAGCGGCAAAGACCACCAGCAGATAGAACAGGATACCGAAGATGGGGCCAACAGCGCTCATCTTGTGGAACACGTTCTGCATGGTGATGAACAGCAGGGACGGGCCGCCCAGAGCGCCCTCGGGATCCAGAGCGAAACGGCCGGGGATAACACACAGACCGGCCATCAGAGCCACCAGGGTATCCATGACAATGATGAGGATGGCGTTCTTTTCCAGATTCTCTTTCTTATCCAGATAGGAGCCGTAGGTGATCATGGCGCCCATGCCCAGAGACAGGGAGAAGAACATCTGACCACCGGCAGTGGAAAGGACTTCAAAGAAGCTAGGTGCTTTTTCAATAACACCGTTGGCAACAGCCCAGCCGGGAACGAACATGTACTTCAGGCCGTTCACAGCATCGGGCAGGGTGCAGGCGCGGATGATGCAGATCAGCAGGGCCACAAACAGAGCGGGCATACCAACGGAGCAGACCTTCTCGATACCGCCGCCGATACCGCCCATAACGATGATCATGGTCAGAGCCACGAAGATCAGACCGTAGATGATGGCCTCAGTGGGGGCAGCCATGAAGTCGGTGAAGATCTCGGCGCCGGTGCGGCCGGCAGAGCCGAAGCCAGCGTTGAACAGATCGCCTACGTTCAGGACGGTGTACTTGATGCAGTAGCCGCCCAGCGCGCAGTAGAAGAACAGGATGAAGAACGCGGACAGGATGCCCAGCCAGCCCATCCAGCTGAACTTCTTGCTCAGCACCTTGTAAGCGCCGACAGCACCGTGACCGGTCTTACGACCCAGCGCCAGCTCGCCCACCATGACGATGAAGCCGCAGCAAACCGCCAGAACCAGATAAATCAGAAGGAACGTGAAGCCGCCGGACGCACCCATCTTATTGGGGAAGCCCCAGATGTTACCCAGGCCGACCGCCGAACCGACAGCAGCCATTAGGAAACCAAAATTGGTTCCAAAGCCTTTTCTTTCTTCCATTGTTTTCTCTCCTTACTAAAAAATGTGTTTTTCCTGTCTATTGACAGGAAACATCCCGTAGCGCCGCCACGCTGTCGGAACCTCTCACACCCCGGAAGATTTTTCCTCCGTTTTGGGGATAAAAAAAGTATAACGGATTCAATTTCCTAACGCAATTAGCAATGTTAATAAAATTTTTGCATGGGATTTTATGTTTTTAACATTTTGTGAACGTTTTTTCTGCATGTCGTTACGCTCATTTTATAAATTTTAAGCAGAATTTGCATCGATTTTTTGTGCATTTTTCTCTGATATCGTTAACAACTTGCACAAATTTCTTTTCAGGAAACATCAAATTGTTAAAAAAACTACTCTTGACAAGAAAATGCAAGCCTTTGTGTACACTGAAAAGCGCGCAGGCACACGGCTTTTGCTTCTATTTCCCAAGCTTTTTCCTAACAAAGTAAAAGGGAACGTCCGCCGTTGGCGGACGTTCCCTTTTTGTCACATTTTTTAGTAAGAAGAGCTGCGGGATGGCGGTCCCGGAAATCAGCTTTTCAGGACAAACCTCTTACAGGCCGAAGAAGCTGGCCACCTGACCGTACAGGATGAAGAGCATGCACAGCGGGGTGATGACCTTAACGCAGATCTTGAAGAAGCCGTAGGAGCCCATCTTGTGGCCGGGAGTGGCTTCGCACTCCTCCTTGACCACCTCGGGACCGATCTCCCAGCCGATCATCAGGGACATCAGCAGCGCGCCCAGAGGCATCATGATACCCTCAGACAGCATATCCCAGAAGTCCAGCCAGCAGTCATTCCAACCGGAATAGCTTTCCAGACCCAGCAGCTGCCACGGTGCGATACCGGCGTTGCCCAGAGAGTCGGCGCAGACCAGAATGCTGCCCACACCAACGGCAACAGCAGCGATCAGGGTGTAAGTCTTACGCTTGTCGCCCTTACCGGCCTCACGAGCCTTGTCGACGAAGTGGGCCACAACGACCTCCAGCAGGGAGATGGAGGAAGAGATAGCAGCGAACACAACCAGCAGATAGAACAGGATGCCGAAGATAGGACCGACAGCGTCCATCTTGTGGAACACGTTCTGCATGGTGACGAACAGCAGGGACGGGCCGCCCAGAGCGCCCTCGGGATCCAGAGCGAAACGGCCGGGGATAACGCACAGACCGGCCATCAGAGCCACCAGCGTATCCATGACCACGATGAGGATGGCGTTCTTTTCCAGATGCTCCTTCTTATCCAGATAGGAACCGTAGGTGATCATGGCGCCCATGCCCAGAGACAGAGAGAAGAACATCTGACCACCGGCGGTGGAAAGGACTTCAAAGAAGCTGGGGGCTTTCTCAATGACACCGTTGGCAACGGCCCAGCCGGGAACGAACATGTACTTCAGGCCGTTCACAGCGCCGGGCAGGGTGCAGGCGCGGATGATGCAGATCAGCAGTGCCACGAACAGGCAGGGCATACCAATGGAGCAGACCTTCTCGATACCGCCGCCGATGCCGCCCATAACGATGATCATGGTCAGGGCCACGAAGATCAGACCGTAGATAATGGCCTCAGCAGGGTTGCTCATGAAGTTGCCGAAGATCTCGGCACCACTGAGGCCGTTGGAGCCGAAGCCGGCGTTGAACAGATCGCCCACGTTCAGGACGGTGTACTTGATGCAGTATCCGCCCAGCGCGCAGTAGAAAAACAGGATGAAGAACGCGGACAGGATACCCAGCCAGCCCATCCAGCTGAACTTCTTGCTGAGCACCTTGTAAGCGCCCACAGCGCCCTGACCGGTTTTACGGCCCAGAGCCAACTCGCCCACCATGACGATGAAGCCGCACAGAACAGCCAGCACCAGATACAGGATCAGGAACAGCGCGCCGCCGGACGCACCCATCTTATTGGGGAAGCCCCAGATGTTGCCCAGACCGACCGCCGAACCGACAGCAGCCATCAGGAATCCAAAATTGGATCCAAAGCCTTTTCTTTCTTCCATTGTTTTCTCTCCTTATTTTTATTCGCTCCCCTGTTGGGAAACGTGAGCCGCCTCCTGACCATACCTTTGGAAACGACCGCCCGAAAAAAGCGGGTGCTCTTATCAGGTTATAAAAAGTATACAGGATTTGCCGCTTTGCCGCAATTAGTAATATTTATAAAAATTTAACACCATAATCTACTATTTTAACAATCTATTAACGAGCAGATTTTCCGTCTTCACTGCGTTTTTCTTAGTTAATTGTTTTCTGATTTGTGCTATTTCCTGTATTATCATCACTATTTTCTCTTGTATTTTGATTTTTCTTTTCAAGAAACAACCTACGTAGATATTAAGGTCTTAGCGGAGTCGTGTTAAGATAATGTTAATGTCTTGTCGCCAAGAAGCGCATTCTTTCCGCCTGACGGCTTGACAAATTTTGCTTTTCTGCTATAATCTGAAATCGGTTTTCATTTTCAAATTGGAGGTGGGACACATGTCCGTTACCTATATGACACGGCAGCAGCGGGCGGTGCTGGAGGGCGTCAAGGCCAGCCCGGAGGGCTGCGCCACCGCCGCGGAGCTGACAGAGCAGCTGCACCGGGAGGGTCAAACCATCGGCCTGACCACCGTGTACCGGCAGCTGGAGCGGCTGGCCCAGCAGGGACTTGTCCACAAGGCCGTCACCGACCAGGGCGCTTACTACCAGTACTGCGGTCACGACGAGGGCAGCTGCTTTCTGCTGAAGTGCGAAAAATGTGGCTGCATCCGGCATCTGGACTGCTCCCATCTGGGGGAGCTGTACCAGCATCTGGAGCGGGAGCACCACTTCCGCATTGACCCACGGCGGACGCTGTTTTACGGTCTGTGCGAGAGCTGCGGCAGGGAGGAGAACGTATGAAGCGGCTTTTTGCGCTGCTGCTGGCGCTGACGCTGGCGGTCTCCCTTGTGGGCTGCGGCCCACGGCAAAGGGCGGAGGACGGCAAATTGCAGGTGGTGTGCACCGTGTTCCCCTACTATGACTTCGCCCGGCAGATCGGCGGCGACGACGTGGACGTGACGCTGCTGGTGGCCGCTGGAAAAGAGACGCACAGCTTTGAGCCCACGCCGCTGGACGTGATCACGCTGTCGGAGTCTGACGTATTCCTCTATAACGGCGGCGAGAGCGAGGCGTGGGTGGAGGACATTCTGTCCGCCGCCGGAGAGAACATCGCCGTGACGCTGCCGCTGATGCCGCAGGTGTCGGCGCTGGCGGAGGAATGGGCCGAGGGCATGGAGGGCGGTCACGACGACCACGACCATGACAGTGAAGATCACAGCCACGACAGCGATGACATTGAATACGACGAGCACGTGTGGACGTCCCCCGTGCTGGCCAAGACGCTGTGTCAGTCCATCTGCGACGCGCTGTGTCAGGCCGACCCCGCCCATCAGGAGGGCTATCAATCCCGGCTGACGGACTATCTGGCCCAGCTGGATCAGCTGGACGAAGCCTTCCGGGACACGGTGGCGGCGGGACAACGGCGGCTGCTGGTGTTCGGCGACCGCTTTCCCCTGCTGTACTTCTGCAAGGAGTACGGGCTGGACTACCGGGCAGCCTTCCACGGCTGCGCCAGCGACACGGAGCCGTCTCTCGCCACGCTGAAATACCTCATTGATAAGGTGGAGGAGGCGCATATCCCCGTGGTGTATACCATTGAATTAAGCAGCCGAAAGGTGGCGCAGGCCATTGCCGAGACCACCGGCGCGAAGGTGCTGACGTTCCAGTCCTGCCAGACGGTGTCGCGGCAGGACATGGAGGCGGGCGCCACCTATCTCAGCCTCATGTGGGAAAACGTAGAGGCGCTGAAGGAGGGTTTGGCCTGATGGAAGAAAAAAAATTACTGATCGACTGCCGTGACGTGGCGCTGGGCTACGAGGGCAAGGCCCTGAGCCGCCACCTGACCTTTCAGGTGCGCGGCGGCGACTATCTGTGCGTGGTGGGCGAGAACGGCAGCGGCAAGTCCACGCTGCTAAAGGTGCTGCTGGGTCTTCTGAAGCCTATGGAGGGCCGCATCACGGTGGACAAGTCCCTGAAGGCCGGTGCCATCGGCTATCTGCCCCAGCAGACCCGCGCCCAGCGTGACTTCCCCGCCACGGTGTACGAGGTGGTGCTGTCGGGCTTTCTCAGCGCACGGCGGGGCCGGTTCTTCTACACCGCCGCCGAGAAGTCCAAGGCCCTGATGAACATGGGCAAGCTGGGGGTGCTGGAGCTGAAAGACCGCTGCTACCGGGAGCTGTCCGGCGGACAGCAGCAGCGGGTGCTGCTGTCCCGCGCGTTGTGCGCCGCCGGAGAGCTACTGATTCTGGACGAGCCGGTGACGGGCCTTGACCCGGAGGCGGCCCACGACATGTACCGCACGCTGGAATACCTGAACCGCACCGAGGGCATCGCCATCGTCATGGTGACCCACGACCTGCAGAACGCCCTGAAATACGCCACCCACATTCTCCACGCCGGGCACAAGGGCTGGTTTTTCGGCACGGCGGCGGAGTATCTGGCCTCGCCCTACGGCAAAAAGTTTGGAGGTGACGGGGTATGAGTCTGCTGCTGGAGATGTTTACCTACCCGTTTATTCTGCGTGCCTTCGTGGTGGGCATTCTGGTGTCGCTGTGCGCAGCGCTGCTGGGCGTGCCGCTGGTGCTGAAGCGGTACTCCATGATCGGCGACGGCCTGAGCCACGTGTCCTTCGGCGCACTGGCGGTGGCGGTGGCCTGCGGCTGGGCGCCGCTGCCAGTGTCTATTCCGGTGGTGATCGTGGCGGCGCTGCTGCTCCTCCGCATGACCGAGCGCAGCCGTATGGGCGCGGACGCAGCCATTGCCGTGACCTCCGCCTCGGCGCTGGCAGTGGGCGTGATCGTTACGTCCCTGACCACCGGCATGACCACCGATGTGGACAGCTATATGTTCGGCTCCATTCTGGCCATGGATCGCGCCGACGTGGCGCTGAGCGTGGGGTTGAGCATCGCCGTGCTGGCGCTGTTCGTGCTGTTTTACCACCGGCTGTTCGCCATCACCTTTGACGAGAGCTTCTCCCGCGCCACCGGCGTGAAGGTGGGGCTGTACAACACGCTGCTGAGCGTGCTGACGGCCCTGACCATCGTGCTGGGCATGCGGATGATGGGCGCCATGCTGATCTCCAGCCTGGTGATCTTCCCGGCGCTGAGCGCCATGCGGGTGCTGAAAAGCTTCCGGGGCGTGGTGATCTGCTCCGGCTGCATCAGCGTGGCCTCCTTCTGCGTGGGACTGACGTCCTCCTACCTGCTGGGCACGCCGGTGGGCGCGTCGGTGGTGCTGGTGGATCTGGCGGTGTTCCTGGTCTGCTGCGGCATTGCAAGGGTGAAAAAGGCGAATTAAAGCAAGCCCTCCGGCGTTGCCGGAGGGCTTGCTTTTTTCATTCCTCTTTTATTTCCTGCAAATACTTATACAGCGTGGGCTGGGCAATGTGCAGCAGCTCGCACACAGTGCCCACCGCGCCCCGTGCGCCGAAGATGCCCTTTTCATTCAGCCGCTTGATAAGCCGCAGCTTGGCTTCCTTGCTGTCGATGTCGGCGGGCTTCATCCGGGCAATCTCGCCTAGGATCATCTTCATCACCACGTCGTCCAGCGTGTCCTGCTCCGGCTGCACCTGCGCCACGGCAGGGCGGTCGCCGATAAAGGTGTCCAGCATCTGCTGCAGATCCACATAGGCGCTGATATCCTGATTGACGCACAGGATATAGTCCAGCCTTTCCTGACTGTCCCGCAGGAACAGCGAGGCGGAGCGCAGCGGCGTGCCCTTGCGGCTGAAGCTCTTGTACCCGGTGGTATAGTCGAAGCCCTCTGCCGCCCGCTGACGGGCCACCAGCTCCATGGCGGGCAGCAGATCCTGCTGGCCTACCTCCCGCCCGGTGATGTGTCCCCCGGCGATCCAGATGATATAACCGTCCCGGTCATGGAGCACCACCTCCGTCTCCGGCCCCATCACATGGGTGAGGAAATCACAGAATTTGATCAAAAGTTTCTCCCGTTCCATGGCGCTTCCGCCCTTTCCAGATAAGATTTTATCTAAATTGTACACGCGGTTGACAAGGATTGCAAGACGTGTTACACTCCAGGTTGTAGAAAATTTTTATATCTATAGATAATTTTTACACAGTGAGGTGAATACCATGGCGTGGGAGGAACTGCTGCGGCAGAATAACATCGTCTTTCTGGGGGAGGCCGGATGCGGAAAGTCCGAGCTTGCCGTCCATTTGGCGCTGGAGCTGGCGAGACAGGGACGGGAAGTCCACTTCTTCGACCTTGACCAGACCAAGCCCCTGATGCGCTCCCGTGATGCGGAAGGGCTGCTGGAAAAAGCGGGCGTCACCGTCCACTTTCAGCAGCAGACCGCCGACGCACCCACACAAGTGGGTGGCCTGATTCCCCTGCTTCTGGACGAGAAAAAGGCCGTCATTCTGGACGTGGGCGGCAACGACACCGGTGCGAAATTGATCGGTGGGTACGCTCACCTGCTGAAAGCCGCCGACGTGTGGTTCGTGGTGAACCCCTACCGCCCCTGGTCGGCTACCACCGAGCATATCGACGGCACGCTGTCCGCCATTCTCCGGGCTTCCCGATTGAAAATGCCCCGGTTTCTGCTGAACCCCAATCTGGGCGGCGGCACCACGCTGGAAGAATATCTCTTCGGCATAAAGCTGGGGCTGGAGATGCTGAGTCCCTACGTCACCGTAGAGGCTGCCACTGTGCCTGCCGGGCTGTATGAGCAGGCCAAGGAGGAGGTGTCCCTGCCCCTTATTCCCATCACATCCCATATATCCGTCCCGGAAGCGGGACTTGAGTGATATTTTTCGTAAGAAGAGGAGGAAACACTATGCCGCAAGTCACCATCCGCGCAGAGAGCTGCAAAAGCTGCGGCTACTGCGTGAAGTTCTGTCCCAAGGGCGTGCTGGCCGTAGGACATGAAGTGAATTCCAAGGGCTATCCCTTTGTGGTAGTCGAAAAAGCAGAGGATTGCATCGGCTGCGCGATCTGTGGCCGTATGTGTCCCGATGCCGCCATTGAAGTCTACAAATAAGGAGGGAAGAACATGGCAAGAGTATTCATGAAAGGCTGCGAGGCCATTGCCGAGGCGGCGGTGCGCAGCGGCTGCCGGTTCTTCGCCGGTTACCCCATTACCCCGCAAAATGAGATCCCGGAGTATTTTGCTCGTCGTATGCCGGAGGTTGGCGGCGTGTTTGTACAGGGCGAGAGCGAAGTAGCCTCCGTCAACATGGTCTACGGCGCTGCCCAAAGCGGCACCCGCTCCATGACCAGCTCCAGCTCCTGCGGCATCAGCCTTAAGAGCGAGGGCATCAGCTTCTGCGCCAGTGCCCGTATCCCCATGGTGTACTGCAATGTGCAGCGTGGCGGCCCCGGCATCGGTGCCATCCAGCCTGCCCAGCAAGACTATTTGCAGGCTACCCGCGCCAGCGGCAACGGCGGCTTCCGCATGATGGTGTTTGCCCCTGCCACGGTGCAGGAGGCGGTGGACATGACCTATGCCGCATTTGACTACGCGCAGCGTGACCGCAACCCCGTTTTGATTCTGGCTGACGGCGTGCTTGGCACTATCATGGAGCCGGTGGAGCTGCCGGAGATGCGATCTGACGAGGAGGTCAAGCGCCTGAAGGACGAGCTGAGCGATTGGGCACTGGTAGGCCACAGTGCTGACAAGAAGGCTCTCATTCTCCCCGGCGGCTGGGCCGGTCAGGAGGATCGTTGCAAGGCCAACGCCGCCATGTACGATACATGGGTGAAGGATGTGCAGGTAGAGGAGTTCATGACCGAGGATGCCGAGCTGATCCTGGTGGCCTACGGTGTCTGCGGACGTATCTCCAAATCCGCTGTCCGTATTCTGCGGGCTCAGGGCTATAAAGTGGGCCTGATCCGACCCAAGACCGTCAGCCCGTGGCCATATGCCAGCTTTGACAAGCTGGATTACAGCAAGGTAAAGGCTGTACTGGATGTAGAGATGTCCATTCCCGCCCAGTTGGTGCTGGATGTAACGCTGGCGGTAAAGGATCGCTGCCCTGTTCACACCTGCCTGCGCAGCGGCGGCGAGATCATGAGCCGTGACCACGTGGTAGCGGCGGCAAAAGCCATTCTGGATAAGGAGGGTGCATGATGGAAAAGGTATACGCGAGAACAAAGGGCATCCGGGACGATATGGTGGTGGGCTTCTGCCCCGGCTGTATGCATGGCACCGTGTTCAAACTGATCGGTGAAGTGTTGGAAGAACTGGGTGTGCTGGAAAAGACCATCACCGTTCACGGTGTCGGTTGCTGCGGTCTTGCCATGGAGTATGTTACCTACGACTGTACCACAAGCCCCCATGGCCGTGCCTGCGCGGTAGCCACCGGCGTGAAGCGCGCCAATCCGGACAAAATCGTATTCACCTATCAGGGCGACGGCGATCTGGCCTCCATCGGCCTTGCCGAGACCCTAAGCGCTGCCAACCGGGGCGAGAACTTTACCGTCATTTTCGTCAACAACGGTATCTACGGCATGACCGGCGGCCAGATGGCTCCGACGACGCTGGTGGGCATGAAGGCAACCACCGCCCCGAAAGGCCGTGATCCGAAGGAGCACGGCTACCCCATGCACATGTGCGAGATCCTCAATCAGCTGACGGCTCCCTACTATCTGGAGCGCACCAGCTGCAACACGCCTGCCAATGTCAATAAGACCAAGGCTGCTATCAAAAAGGCATTCCAGAACCAGCTGGACGGCAAGGGATTCTCTATGGTGGAGATCGTCACCAGCTGCCCCACCAACTGGGGTCTTGACCCGCTGGAGTCGCTGGACTTTCTGGAGCAGAACATGCTGAAGGAATTTCCGCTGGGCGTGATCCGGGACAGAAGTAAGGAGGGCGAGTAAATGGAACGGAATCTGATGGTGGCCGGCTTCGGCGGTCAGGGCGTGATGACGCTGGGCAAGTTTCTGGCAGAAGCCACCTGCGACTCGACGGACAAGAACGTCACCTTTTTCCCCTCCTACGGCGCGGAGCAACGGGGCGGCACCGCCAACTGCTATGTGGTCATCTCCGATGACGACATCGGCGCGCCGTTGGGCGACAGCATGGACGATCTGATCGTCATGAACGATCCCAGCCTGAACAAGTTCCTCTATAAGCTGGTGCCCGGCGGCACGCTGTTCATCAACAGCTCCATCGTCACCAGTGAGATCACCCGCCAGGATGTGAAGGTGGTGAAAGTCCCCGTCACGGAGATGGCGCTTGAAATGGGCAATGCCAAGGTGCTGAACATCATCATGCTGGGCGCTTATGTGGGTTACACGCGGGTGGTGCCGGAGGATGTGGTGTGGCAGACCATCGAGCACAAGCTGGGCAAGAAGCCCAAGCTGCTGCCCCTCAACAGGCAGGCATTTGAAGCGGGCCTGAAAATCGGCAAGGATGCCCGATAATATTTCTTAATACGAAACAGAGCCCTGTGGATGTTTCTCCACGGGGCTCTTGTGTTTCATTGAATCATTTGGTAAACTGGAGATGAGAGCGTGAAAAAATTCACAGAAATAACATAACGGAGGGCTTCCCTATGAAACAACTGAACCGCTGGGTCTACGCCATCGTGGGCGTGATCGTGCTGCTGTTCGCCGGTCTCGTGTATGCGTGGAGCGTGCTGAGCACCCCCATCGCCGCCGAGTTCACCAGCTGGACAAAGGCACAGCTGAGCCTGACCTTCACCATCGTCATGATTCTGTTCTGCATCGGCTCGCTGCTGTGCGGTCTTCTCAGCGGCAAGCTCAGCGCCAAGATGTCCGTGCGCATCGGCGCGGTGCTGTTTTTGCTGGGCTTCTTTCTGGCCAGCCGCACCCAGTCTGTGGCCATGCTGTACATCGGCTTCGGCGTGCTGTGCGGCCTCAGCTCCGGCCTGTGCTACAACGCCGTCATGAGCACCATGGTGCGCTGGTTCCCCGACCGCCCCGGCCTGATCTCCGGCGTGCTGCTGATGGGCTTCGGCGGCGGCAGCTTCATCATCGGCAAGCTCTATCAGGCGTGGACGCCCGACTGGATCGGCGGCTGGCGGGTCAGCTTCGTGGTGCTGGGCATCATCATTTTTGTGGTGCTGGCTATCTGCTCTTTCTTCTTTGTGGCGCCCGGCGCGGATTTCGTCGCCCCGGCCGCCAAGAGCAGCAAGACCGCCGTCAAGGCGGCGGGCCGCGATCATAAGCCGTTGGAAATGGTGAAAAAGCCCACCTTCTGGCTGTACTATGTGTGGGCCATCGCCGTCAGCGCGGCGGGTCTCGCCCTGATCTCTCAGGCCAGCGGCGTGGTATGGGAGGCCAGCGCCGACCAGACCGCCGGTGCGGTAGCCACCATCGTGGGCCTGATCTCCATCTGCAACGCCGTGGGTCGTGTGCTGTTCGGCGGCATGTACGACAAGTATGGCCGCAGCCTGTCCATGCAGCTGGTGAACATCCTGTTCATTATCACCGCCGGGGTGCTGATCCTGGCGCTGAGTACCCGCAGCATCGTGGTGGTCATCATCGGCTTTGTGCTGGGCGGTCTGGCCTACTCCGGCGTGACCCCCACCAACTCCGCCTTCTGCCGCGCCTATTTTGGCCCGGCGCACTATCCCGTCAACTTCCCCCTCATCAACAGCAACCTGATCTTCGCCAGCTTCGGCAGCACCATCTCCGGCGCGCTGTACGATGCCAGCGGCTCCTATAACGCCACGTTTTTCCTGATCATCGGTCTGGCCGCGGCGGGCATTCTGTGCTCGCTGGCTATCTCCGCCATCGACAAAAAGAGCAAGTAAAAAACAGGGAGTCGGCAAAGCCGACTCCCTGTTTTTTGCTATCATACGCCCCGCAGCTCCACCGACGGGATCAGCGGCCGCACGATATCCGCCCAGCGCTCCAGCTGTGCCTTGTCCGGTGCGTGAAGCCCTGTCCGCAGCACGGAGTCCCGGTCGATAAAGCACTGGATGTAGTACCGCTTCGCACCGGCGATCCATTGGGCGATCTCCCGGAAGGAATCGTCGTCATGCAGCTCCGCCACCGCCGTGGTACGGAACTCGTAGTCCACCGTGCCCTCCAGCAGAAGGGCAGCGCTCTGCCGCACCGGCGTCAGGTCAAAGCCCGGCAGTCCCACCGTGGCGGCGTATTTCGCGGGGCTGTTCTTGATATCCATGGCCACGTAGTCCACCAGTCCCGTCGCCACCACGGCCCGCAGCGCCTCCGGATGGCTGCCGTTGGTGTCCAGCTTCACGGCGTAGCCCAGCTCCTTCACCGAGCGCAGCAGCGCCGGAAGCTCCTGCCGCAGCAGCGGCTCGCCGCCGGTGATGGCCACGCCGTCCAGCAGACCCCGCCGCTTTTTCAGGAAGTCCAGCAATCCCGCGTCGTCCGTGACCGGCTCCATGCCGCCCAGCACCAGACCGCCGTTGTGGCAGAAGGGGCAGCGGAGGTCGCACCCCTGCAAAAACACCGTGCAGGCCACGCGGCCGGGAAAGTCCAGCAGCGTCAGCTTTTGCAGTCCGTGGATATCCATACCCATTCCTCCCTTTTCTGTATCTCGCCCATTATTTCGGATAGACGCCCAGATCACGGGCCACCTTGGTGATGAAGTCCTGCACGTTGGTGACCATGGTGGTGGCGCAGAGACTGCCCCGGTCCCGCAGCTTGTTGACCACGAACTCGTCGGCATCCACGGCGTACAGGTACACAGGCCGCACCGTGCCGTCCGGCAGCACCCGGAAGGAGGGCGTCATATTACCGGCGGCGATGGTATGCAGCATGGTGGCAAGGCAGATCACCGTGGTGGCGCCCCGCACCAGCGAACGCATGGCGTAAGCGCCCTGATAGGCGTCGGCGTACACCTCCGGCAGCGGGCCGTCGTCCCGGATGGAGCCGGTCAGCACAAAGGGAATATTGTGCTTCACGCAGCCGTACAGTATACCGTTGTCGATGTGATAGTCCTGAATGAACTGGGGGATCGAGCCGCTGCGGCGCACCCTGTTCAGCACGTCCAGATGGTGGTAGTGGCCGTTGGGCTGGCTGCACTGGGTGTAGATGTCCTGTCCCAGCGCCGTATGGAGACAGGCGGCCTCCAGATCGTGGGTGCCCAGGGCGTTGCCCGCCAGCAGGCCGTGGCAGTAGCCGTTTTCGATCATGGCCTCCATGGCGGCCCGTGCCCCGGCGTCAAAGGCGAAGGCGGGCCCCATGACCCAGATGATGCGGCCATGGTCACGCTCGTGGCGCAGCAGCGCCGCCAGCTGGTCGTAATCCTTGGCGTAGGACGTTTCGCGGCTGCGTCCCTGACGGAACACGAACTGGTCGTCATTTTTCGCTTCCTCCTCCGCCGCGAAGCCATTGCAGTGCAGGTAGATGCCCTCCTCGCACCGCTCGGTGCGGCCCAGCAGCACCCGGTCGCCTTGCTTGAGATTCCGGGCCTCCACCGTGTCCAGACGGCCATCCGGCCGCAGAACGATGCAGGCGTCCATGCGGCTTTCCTCCGCCAGACGCCACTGGCCGTCAATCTTGCAGTACTCCGGGTACATGGAGGTGCTGTGGAAATCCTCGGGGGCTATGCCGTCCCGCTCCGCCGCCTGCCACCGGGCGTCCGGCGCGGCGGTAAAGCAGGGCTGGGCAAAATCGGGATGGTGGTACACGGGCAGTTCAAAAGACATGATGCTCCTCCTCTTTCATTTTCCTTTTATACGTATACGTTTTTCGTTCTCAGGGTATTGACGGCTCCAGCGCCTTCGCACGCTCTGTCAGCATGGGCAGCGCCCGCTCGAACTCTACGCCGTACCACGCCGCCTGGGGGTCGGTGCGGGTCACTTCGATGCACCGCAGGGTGAAATCCACCGCCAGACGGAATGCGTCCTTCAGGCTCATGCCCCGCATGATGCCGCCCACCGCCGTGGCAGAGAAAATATCCCCCGTGCCGTGGTAGGCGTGAGACTCCCGGCGGTTGAAGTAGCGGTCGAATTGGCCGGTGGCGCTGTCGTAGGACATGAAGCCGATGGTGTCCTTTTCCAGCGAAACGCCGGTCAGCACCACCTTTTCCGCGCCCAGCGCCGCCACGCCCCGCAGCAGAGCCTTTACGTATGCCTCGTCATAGTCCTCCCGGTAGGGCAGGCCGGTCATCAGGCTGGCCTCGGTGATGTTGGGCACGGTGATCTGCGCCTTGGACACCACCTGCGCCATCAGCGCCGGGAACTCCGGGCCGAAACCGGCGTACAGCTTGCCGTGGTCGGCCATGGCGGGATCGACGAACAGCAGCGTACCCTCCTCCCGCAGCAGCTCCAGCAGCTCCAGCACCACCGCTACCTGCCGGTCAGAAGCCAGATAGCCAGTATACAGCGCGTCGAACCTCACGCCCTGCGCCTTCCAGTGGCGGGCCACCGGCAGCAACTGATCCGTCAGATCCAGACAGTGGAAATCCGGAAAGCTGGTGTGCGTGCTGAGTACGGCGGTGGGCAGTATGGCGCACTCCACCCCCATGGTGGAGACCACCGGCAGCGCCACCGTCTGGGAGCAGCGGCCCAGACAGGACACGTCCTGTATGCTGGCAATACGTTTCATGAAACGTTCCTCATTTCTTTTTGTGCATTCATTTTATTATACCAGCTTTTGGATATCACTATATGACCAGTTCGTGCAAGACGGGTAATACCAGATGGGCTTCATGATTTTTTTCTTGTGCCGGGGCGGAGAATGTGGTATAATAGCATGGTAATATGCGGGTATGATGGAATTGGTAGACATGCGAGATTTAGGTTCTCGTGCTTTGCGTGTGGGTTCGAGTCCCACTACCCGTACCAAAAAGGGAGCACCCCATAGGGGTGCTCCCTTTTTGGTACGCAGCTGTATAGGACGCGAAACGAGCTCCGCTCTCTCACACCCGCAGGGTGTCGAGACCGGGAGCGACAGTCCACACCCGCATCAAACCGCGAATCTTTACAACTCCCTCTTGGAATTCTCACTCATTTATGGTAAAATGACACAAAACCAAAGGAGGTGCGGCGCGGTGGACGAAGGACTTGTGTATGAGATCCTGTCGGTGGTGGCGGAGATCCCGGAGGGGCGGGTCTGCTCCTACGGCGAGATCGCCCGGCTCATTGGTCGGGAGAAAAACGCCCGGCTGGTGGGAAAAGTCCTCAGCAATGCCGCGCTGTACGGCGACTACCCCTGTCACCGGGTGGTGAACCGCGCGGGACGCACCGCGCCCCACTGGCCGGAGCAGCAAACGCTGCTGGAAGCGGAGGGCGTAGCCTTCCGGGCCAACGGTACTGTGGACATGGCCCGCTTTCTGTGGCGGGGCGAATAATAGAACGGAGGAGCATCACCATGAACGAGCACATTCTGACGCTGGCGCGGGAGAACGCGCCCTGTTACCTCTACGAATACGACATCATGAAAGCGCAGGTGGAGACGCTGCGCCAGACCTTCCCCCAATATGACCTGCTGTACTCCATCAAGGCCAATCCGTTCCCGCCGGTGGTGCGGGCGCTGGCGGCGCTGGGTCTGGGCGCGGACGCCGCCTCTGCCCCGGAGGTGCTGCTGAGCCGAACATGCGGCATGGCGAAGGAGGACATTTTCTTCTCCGCCGCCGGGAAGTCCGACGCAGCACTGGAAGCGGCGTGGGACGAGGGCGAGATCATCGCCGACTCGCTGGGCGAGGTGGCGCGTATCGGTGCGCTGTGCCGCCGGAAAGGGCAGCGGCGAGCCATCGGTGTGCGGATGAACCCCGCCTTCGGTATGGGCGGCGGCGCGGGAACCAGCAGTAAGTTCGGCATTAATGAGGAGGATCTGCCCCAGCTGAAAGCGCTGCTGGACGACCTGCCCGTGACGGTGGAGGGCATCCACGTGCACCTGAAGTCCCAGAATCTGGACGCGGACGTGCTGGGCGGCTGCTACCGGGACAGCTGGGCGCTGGCCAAGAGGGTACATGCGGCGCTGGACTGTGAGATGCGTTATGTCAACTTCGGCAGCGGCGTAGGCGTGGCCTATGACGCGGCCTTTGAGCAGCCCATGAACCTTGCCCGACTGCGGACGTATACCGACGCCATCGCTGCCGACAACGATGCCACGTGGAAAGCCCGGCTGATGATCGAGACCGGCCGCTTCCCCACCGCGCAGGCCGGAACCTACTGGCTGCGGGTGGTGGACAAAAAATTCTCCCGCGGCAAGACCTACGTGATCGCGGAGAACTGCATGAACGGTCTGCAAAAGCCGGCACTGGCGGCCATGCTGCGCCACGAGCTTGGCGGTGGGACTCCCACCCCCTACGAGCCGCTGTTCACCTCGGAATGGGCCTTCCCCATCATCGCCCACGGAGACGAAAGCCGGGCGGAGACGGTGGACATTGTGGGCAATCTGTGCTGCGCCGCCGACGTGCTGACGGAGGACTTTACCGGCCCGGAACTGGCGGTAGGCGATCTGATCGAAGTCCGCAACGCCGGAGCCTACGCCTGCACCCTGACGGCCCAGCGCTTTTCCAGCCATCAGCCGCCCCGGGAGCTGCTGGTCTACGGCGACGGTAGGGTGGAAACGGAATAATAAAAAGCGGGATGCTGTGCATCCCGCTTTTTATTATTCCTCCGGCCACGCCGGGTAATCTTTCTGGATATACTGGCAGACCTCCTGCCGGTCGATGCCCAGCGCCACCGCCAGCTCGCCGTACAGCTGATCCTCCGCCCGGCGCAGATACCGCTCGTCCAGCTGGCTGACCTTGCGGCCCCGCTGCTGGGCAGTGCGGCGGCGCTGGCAGGTGTATTTTATCATGGCCGCCATGCGGCCGCAGTCATAGGACGTTACCACCGCGTGATAGTGATCCTTGATGGCCCGCTGGCTGGCGCCTGCGGGCTCCTCCGCCGGAAGCTCCGGCAGCGCCGTCAGAAAAGCGTCCGCCTCCGCAGGAGTCATCACCGGGCGCATCAGCACGCCGGTGTCCACCGGCGTCATCACCTGTCCGGTGCGGTACAGCGGGGACAGGGTGTAGTAGGCCTTCGTTTTGTCGATGCCCTCTGTCTCCGGCATTCCCACGCTCTCCACCCGGCAGACGCCCTCGCCGCCGTAAATGACCAGATCTCCTGCTGCAAACATTGCTTCTCCTCTCTCACACTGTAACAAAACACGGAAAAAAGCACGGCCCAACGGCCATGCGCCTTACATTTATTGCCAATAGTATAGCACATTTGAGGAGAAAATGTAAGAGGAAAATCAAATTTTGTTGAAAAAGTGGCCTCTGCCTACAGGCAAAGACCACTTTTTTAGGTAATCTCCCGCTTATTTGAACAGTATCCGGCAGATCAGCAGCACCACGCAGGCGCCGCCCAGGCCGATGAGGAACGAGCCCAGCGAGTTCCGGGCCACCAGACCGACAGCGCCCGCCAGCCAGTTGCCCACGCCGCTGCCCACGATGCCCAGAATGATGTTGCGCAGGACGCCGCCCCTGCTGCCCATCAGCTTTCCGGCCAGCCAGCCGATAATACCGCCGACAATAATAGACCAAAGCATATCGTATTCTCCTTACTTTCCGCAGGCTGCCCGATCCTGCTGGATCAGCAGCTTCAGCGCCTCCACACCCACGGTAACGGCGGAGGTGGTATCCTCGTTCATGTCCTGATCCAGACCTGCGGCTTCCCGCTCCTGATTCCAGATCACGTGGAAGCAGCTGCCGCAGCGGCAGTTCAGCACGTCAGCCACCACGAACAGGGCGGCGGACTCCATTTCGCTGGCCTTTACATGCAGGCGCTTCCACGCCTCCCACTTGTTCAGCAGCTCATAGGATACCGGCATGCGGGCCGGGGAATGCTGACCATAGAAGGAGTCCTTGCACTGCACCACGCCCACCTGCGTGCGCTTGCCCAGCGTTCTGGCCGCCTGCACCAACGCGGTGGTCACCTCAAAATTCGCCACCGCCGGATACTCGATGGGCGCGTATTCCCGGCTGGTATGCTCGAAGCGGACAGCGCCGGTGGCGATGACCACATCGCCGCTGCGCACATCAAGATCGATGCCGCCGCAGGTGCCCACCCGGATAAAGGTATCCGCGCCGATGTTGTGCAGCTCCTCCATAGCGATAGAGGCGGAGGGCCCGCCGATGCCGGTGGAGCAGACGGACACCTTCTCGCCCAGCAGCGTGCCGGTATAGATGGTGTACTCCCGGTTCTGGGACACGAAATGCGCGTCGTCAAACAGCGCGGCGATCTTCTCGCACCGGCCGGGATCGCCGGGCAGGATCACGTAGCGGCCCACATCGCCCTCTACGCAGCGAATATGAAACTGTTTTTCCAGCTTTTGCATAATACCCCTCCAGATGATAACAAAACGTTGTAAGCGTGTTTGATATTACAAATTGTATTTTCTTTAATGAATAGATTATTATTTTACCACAGCTCACAGCAAAATGCAACGCTGGGAGAAGTTACAGCCGGTAGTTTCGCCGAAAATCGACCATACTACAAACGGCACGCAAAGCACTGTGCCCGGAAAATTTGATAAAAAGGAGGATGGGACATGATGAAAAAAGTGATGGCGCTGCTGATGGCGGCGCTGCTGATGCTGGCGCTGGCAGGCTGCGGCGAGAACAAGAACAACACCAACCGCCCCGGCAGCAACAGCAACAACACCACCAACGGCAGCAATGACGCCGACAAAGGCAACGGCATCGTGAACGACGGTCTGACCGACAGCAACGGCGCGGCTCGGAATGGCCGCAGCAGCTACGGCACGTACCGCGACAGGGGCAATGACGACGCCTTCAACAACAACCACGGCAGCACCTTCGGCGGTGTGGGCGAGGAACTGAAAGAGGATGCCCAGCAGTTCCCTCCCACGGTGTGGGACAGCATGACGGGGAACCACGGCGCCAGCGGCACCGCCACGTGGCGGCAAATGCTGGACAACGGCTTTGTCCATGACACGGACGGCTTTTTGCTGGACGGCGAAAACGCCTGCTGGTCATAAGGAGAACGGGCGGAGGGCATGGCGTGTCCCTCCGCCCTGTTTTCGTTCTGATTTTGCCGGACGGAACATATGCTGGCACGAGGTGAAGCATATGCAAATTCATGTGGTGCGGCCGGGAGAGACGCTGTACGGCATTGCCCGGCAGTACGGCGTCAGCGTAACGCTGCTGGGGCGGCTGAATCAGGTGCCAGCCGGGGGTGCGCTGGCGGTGGGACAGACGCTGGTGGTCTACGAGCCGGAGCGGGTGCATGTGGTGCGGCCCGGCGAAACGCTGGAGGGCATCGCCCGCCGTGAGGGCGTGTCGGTGCTGTCGCTGTATCAGAACAACTACTTTCTGGGCGGGCGATCCCGCATTCTGCCGGACGAGGAGCTGATCGTTGCGCTGAAAGGGGAAAAGTCCGGGACGCTGGGCGTCAACGGCTACGCCTACACCTTCATCCGGCAGGAGCAGCTGCGGACGGTGCTGCCCTACATAACCTATCTGACGCCCTTTACCTACGGCGTCACGTCCCAAGGAGGGCTGGTGGTTCCCGACGACGGGCCGCTGCTGGCCGCCGCGCCCCAGTACGGCGCGCAGCTGTGGATGCACCTGTCCACCCTGACGGACAGCGGCTCCTTCGACAGCCGTCTGGGCGGAGCGCTGCTGGAAAACGAAACGGCGCAGAAGGCGCTTATCGACGCCGTCGCAGCCAACATGGCGGAAAAGGGCTATCAGGGGCTGGACGTGGATTTTGAATATCTGGAGGGCCGTCAGGCGGCGGCCTACACCCCCTTTATCGACGCGCTGCGGCAGCGGCTGAATCCGCTGGGCTGGCCGGTGATCGTGGCGCTGGCCCCGAAATCCAGCGCGGAGCAGCGGGGACTTCTGTACGAGGCGCACGACTACGCCGCCCTGAGCCACGCGGCCAACGCCGTGCTGTTGATGACCTACGAGTGGGGCTATACCGCTGGGCCGCCCATGGCGGTGGCTCCCCTGCCGCAGGTGCGGCGGGTACTGGACTACGCCCTGACGGAGATGGCCCCGGAGAAAATCTTTCTGGGGGTGCCCACCTACGGCTACGACTGGCCGCTGCCCTTCTGGCAGGGCATCACCCGTGCACCCTCTCTGTCGCCGCAGAAAGCGCTGGCGCTGGCACGGTGGTACGGGGCGGAAATTCAATACGACGAAACCGCCCAGTCCCCATGGTTCCGCTACACGGCGGAGACCGGCACTGTCCACGAGGTGTGGTTTGAGGACGCCCGCTCCAGCCTTGCCAAGCTCCGTCTGGCGGCGGACAACGGCTTGCAGGGTGTGGGGCTGTGGAACCTGATGCGTGACGCACCCCAGACCTATCTGGTGCTGAACGGCGCGTTTCAGGTAGAAAAACTCGCGTAAGTAAACCGCGCTGTGTTAATGACACGGCGCGGTTTTTCCTTGTCAAAATCATGGCGGCACAGTATAATGACCTCAAGAGATTTGATGCAAGGAGGCGAGCGCCATGGCGTCCCCCAACCGGCAATACGAGAGCATGCTGACCGTAGCGCGGGAGCGGCTGTCCCGGCACGCACCAGAGGCCATCGCCCGCCGCGCTGGCGTCACATGGGACGGCGGACGGCTGACCCTGCCCAGTCTGGGGCAGACCGTCACCGTGACAGTCCCGGACTTCGCCGTTTCGCCGGAGCTGGACATGTGGCACGCGCTAACGCTGCTGCACTATCTGGATCTGGCGGACGGCACGCCCCTGTTGGGGAAGATGATGGCCTTCGCCCAGTACCCCGACGGCATGGTGCGGGGCGGCGGATTTGACCGCCGGGCAGAGCTGGTGATCCGCCGTCAGCTGGGTCTGCTGCCGCCGGAGGAGCTGCGCCGCCGCTGCCTCGCGCTGGGCGCGGAGCTGCTGCCCTCCAACGCCGACCTGTGCGCCCGGTTCCCGTTTCTGCCCCGCTACCCCCTGTGGCTGCGGCTGTGGTTCGGGGACGAGGAATTTCCCGCGTCGGGACGGCTGTTTCTGGACGAGAGCGCCGCCCACTACCTGACGGTGGAGGATGCGGTAACGGTGGGCGGCCTGCTGCTGGAGCGGCTGGCAGGCGGCCCTCTACTGGGCTAGAAGAAAGGAGCAACTATGCGCAAATATGTTCTGATCCCGGATTCCTTCAAGGGCACGCTGTCCTCTCGTGAGGTCTGCCAGATCGTGGCAGAGGCCATCCGGTCACAGGAGCCGGAGGCGGAGATCTGCGCCATTCCGGTGGCCGACGGCGGCGAGGGAACGGTGGACGCGTTTCTGTCGGCGGTAGGCGGGCAGCAGGTGCCTGTGGCCTGCACCGGGCCATACGGCGAAGCCATCACCGCCTGCTACGGCCTGCTGCCGGACGGCTCCGCCGTGGTGGAGATGGCTGCGGCGGCGGGACTGCCCATGGTGGGCGAGAACCGCGACCCGGAAAAGACCACCACCTATGGCGTGGGCCAGCTGATCCGCCACGCCGCCCATCACGGGGCGAAACGGCTGGTGCTGGCGCTGGGCGGCAGCGCCACCAATGACGGCGGCTGCGGCGCGGCTGCCGCCGTGGGCGTGAAGTTTTACCGTGCGACGGGAGAGAGCTTCGTCCCCGTGGGCGGTACATTGAAGGAAATTTACCGCATTGATATCAGCGGCATGGATCCGGCGGTGCGGAGTATCCCCATTCTGACCATGTGCGACATTGACAACCCTCTGTGCGGCCCCACCGGAGCCAGCGCCGTGTTCGGCCCCCAAAAGGGCGCGGACGCGGCCATGGTGCGGCGGCTGGACGACGGATTGCGTCAGCTGGCGGCGCTGCTGGAGCGGGATGTGGGCCGGGACGTGCTGAACCTGCCGGGCGGCGGCGCGGCAGGCGGCTTTGGGGCCGGTGCGGCGGCATTTTTTGCAAGTCCCCTGCAAATGGGCATCGACGTGGTGCTGGCGCTGACGGACTTTGACCGGCGGGCGGCAGACGCGGCGCTGGTCATCACCGGCGAGGGCCGTCTGGACAGCCAGAGCCTGCAGGGCAAGGTGGTGGTGGGCGTGGCCCGCCGCGCCAAGGCGCTGGGCGTTCCCGTGGCGGCGCTGGTGGGCGGCAGCGATACGGACGTGGCCGCCGTGTACGGCGAGGGCGTCAGCGGCGTGTTCCCCATCAATCCCCTGCCCCAGCCCTTCAGCGAGGTCAGGGCGCACTGCCGGGAAAATCTGCGCTTTACCGCCGAAAACCTCATGCGGTTCTACCGTGCGGTACGGCGATGAAGTATGGCATTTTCGGCAAAATACAGGCAAACAGAGAGCGGCAGCCCCAACGGGCTGCCGCCTTTCTCATACTTTGGTATGATTTACATTTTCCGGTAATGGTATATAACAGAATTAGTATACTGGGATCAAACGGCGTGAGAGCGCCGTTTCAAACGAGGGAGGAACGACTATGGCGGGAAGCATTATCGTAAAGCCCGCTGTCCAACAGCGGTTTGACAGTTTCATCCAGCGCGGCAGAGTGCTCTTTGTCAGCGCGCCCCGCGGCTTCGGAAAAAGCACGCTGGCGGACGCGCTGCTGGAGGGCCGGAGCGTGCTGCGCCTGAGCGCGGGAGCGCCCGACTTCTCTCTTGACGCGCTGCCGGAGGCGTGGGACATTCTGCTGATCGATGATTTTCGGCAGATACCGGAGGGCAGCGAGGAGCAGACGCTTTGCCAGCTGATCCATTCCGCTTCCGCCAAGCACTTTGTGCTTCTCTCCCGCGGCGCACCGCCCAGCTATCTGACGGCGTTTCAGTACGCGGGGCTGATGACCACGCTGGAGGCCGACGATCTTCTCTTTGACCGGGAGGATATCCGGAAATACTTCACCCTCGGCGCCGTCCCCATAACGGACAGCGAGATCAGCGGTCTTTTGAAGGAGTCCGTCGGCTATCCGCTGGGGATCGCCGTTACCGCGCGGTGCATGTCCGGCAGAAAGTCCTTCGGCCCGGAGGTGGCGACGCGGGTCTATCGCGAGGTGTTCTCCTATTTTGAGGACGCCATCTACCGGCGCTTTGACCTGCCGGTGCGGCGCTTCCTGCTGGAGCTGGCGCCCTTCGAGCGCTTTGACCTTGAGATGGCGCGGATGGTCAGCGGCACCCCCCACGCAGGCGAGCTGCTGGACTGGCTCCTGCGCTACACCACCATGCTCCGCTAACCGCGCTTGACGCTGTCGTTGTAAACAGTGGTCGCTTCGTTGATCTCGCTCAGACCGGCTTCGGTCATGCGGATGGTCATGGTGTTGGCGGTATCATCGTAAGTTGCCGTAAATTTGCCGGAGTTTTCATCCCAAGTGATGATCTTATCGGTGCAACCAGCGTCCTTGAAGAACTCAATAACCACGTCCTGCTTATTGTACATGATACCCTTGCTCAGAGTATCCACATAGGTATACTCGCTGAGAGAAGAAGCCTTGGAAGTAATGGTGGGAATGGTGCTGATGATCTGATAATCCACAACATCGCCCACGGAGGCGGTAGCGGTGTGAGCGTAACCGTCCGTGATGTCGGTCAGGCTGCCGTTATTCTTTCCAGTGCTGCTCTTGCTCTCGCGGACAGTCTTTTCGAGGTCGGGGTTGCCGGTCTGGTTCTTGGGATACACGGTAACGTCATAGTTCCAATCTGCACCGTCAATGGTGGTCATGGGCAGGCTCACAAAGAAAGGATTGCAAGTGCTGGTGACCATTTCGGGAACACGAGTCTCCACAACGAGGTACAGGCCCTGCTCCATGTTGGAGGCAGAGGTATGACCGGTCGCATCGGTCTCAGTCATGACAACGCCGCCGTTCTTAACAGCAACCTCCAGAGCGTTCTTGACAGCGGTCGCATTGGCAGCCAGTGCAGCGGCCAGCTTGTTGTTCAGAGCATCGCTGGTGTAGTAGTTGACGCCGTTCTCATTCTTGTGGGCATCGGAAGCGGTCAGGCCGATAGCGGACAGCACAGCGTTGGAGCGGTCAGAGGTGTCAAAACCATACAGCACGCCAACCTGACGCTGACCGTCCACGACCTCGTTGCTCATGGTGATGTCGGCCACTTTCAAATACGTGAACTCCACGCCTTGAATGGCGTATTTGCTCAGCTTATCAATGACAGCATCGTCATGCAGACCGGTGGAAACGTAGGATTCCGCATCCCACACGCCATCTTCGCTGGCTTTGGTAATGTCATATTTATAGATACTCAGGGATGCTTTCTTCGCCAGATCAATGGTAGGTTCTGCGGCAAATGCCGTAGTAACGAGGCTCAATGCCATAATGGCGGCCATGAGCATGGCGAATACACGATGGATTTTTTTCATGTTCAGTTGTTCTCCTTGTTCATAATTTAGAGTTGAGTTTTTTCCTTTTTGCGGGTATACTGGTGGTATCAATCCAGAGGAGGTGCTTGCAGATGGTTTATACCGTAGAACAAATCGCACAGCGAATTTTGCCTGTCGCGCAAAAATATGGGCTGAAGGCAGTTTATCTGTTCGGCTCCTACGCCCGCGGTACGGCAACAGAATCCAGCGACATCGACCTGTTGATCGACACCTCTGGAACGAATATCAAGAGCCTGCTCTCGCTCTCCGCTGTGTACTGCGATCTGGAAGATGCTCTCCACAAAAATATTGACCTGATTACGGTCAGTTCTCTGGAACAGCGTCCTCAGATGGAAAACGATGTCCGTTTCCGAGATGCGGTGCTGAAAGAAAGGGTGAATCTCTATGTTGCCGCCTGATGCCCAGCGTTTAGCCCATATCCGCGATTACTGCCTTGAAATCCGCAAGACGATCGAGCGCTACGGAGAATCCTTTGAAACCTTTGACAGCGACCCTGATTACCAGCGCTCTGTGTCCTTCTGCATTTTACAGATCGGAGAGTTGAGTGGAAAACTCTCCGCTGAATATCGGCTTGAGACAACGAAGCAGATTCAATGGGGGCCTATCAAGGCCATGCGTAATCTTGTGGCGCATAACTACGGAAGCATGAGCCGCGAGATCATATGGGAGACTGCCGTAGCAGATATCCCAGTTCTATGTGAGTTCTGCGAACAGCAACTACAAGCATTTCAGAATTGAACCATCAGCCTGCCATTTCATGGCGGGCTGATTTTTTGCAGAAATAAACACCCGCCATCAGAGCGAGTGCTGCAAACAGAAAACAGCTTGTGAAACCCGTACCGCCCGTGAACGGCAGGACAAATCCTACGCTGTTGCAGGCGGTGATGGTAATATCAGGACTATTGGCCTCCAGTACACCGGTGAACAGCGGCTCCGCCATCAGGGTATAACCTGTGGGAGCTTTCACCTCGGTGACGCGATACTGTGCGCCGATTTTGAGATCGTCCCACTTGGCGACGCCGGTCTTGTCGGTGGTAATCCGACTGACCTCCGTCCATGTCTTGCCGTCTGTGGAAGTCTCCAGCAGCAGCTCCGCACCGGTGAGCGGGCTGGCGGTAACATCTACCTTGCGGACGATAAGGCTGCCCTTTGCCATGATGTTCGTCCGTGTCTCTGTGATGTTCAAGGTCTCGGTGGTAATGGTGATCTGATACTTGGTATCGTCCACCACATAGTCCTCCGGGCGCGCTGATTTCCTGATAGTCCGGCTTCCCGTCGACATGCAATGTCATGCGGAGCATTTCATCCCTGCTCTCATCCCGCCAAGGCTCTGCCGGCGAAAGATAGCTGCGGTCGATCCCCATATCCGGCGTCAGCAAACTGCGGGCGTTGGGGACAAAGGCACTGTACCGGGCGTAATTATACCCCTGCGGGTCAACAAGGAAACCGTCCGTTCCCTCCGCGTCGAGGATGAGCAGGCAGTGCCTGGCATCCTCATCGTGCCGAATGGCAGTTTTGTTCTCTGCGATGAAATCATAATCCGCCAGCAGAGCACGGCTGAACTGCTGGAACCGCTGGGCGGGCAGTTCGATTACCTTATCTACACTGCATGCTTCGCCTTTGTACTCGGACTGCTTTCGCTTCAGTTCTGCCTGAATGATCATACCAGACCTCCCATCTCCATGCGGTTGCTCTGACTGCCGTTCATCACTTCCTCCATGCTGTAATAGCCCTTGTACGCGATGTAGCCCCGGTCGGTGAACATCCCGTCCTCCTCACCCATGCGCTGGAGGCCATACTTTTCATAGTCATAAAAAGCGTCGAGGTTTTCGTCGTAATCGAAGTGACCGGACTGTTGGATCATGTACTTACCGTATTCCACCGGTGTATGCGCGCCGAGAGCGAAATCGAACAGGTCGAGATTCTCCGCGAGGTTCTTAATCTGTTCTGCATTCTGAGGCTTCGCCAGCATCACCACAGCCCCCAGCTTTTCCATGTCATCCGAGGAAAGGGCATCTGTAGCCTGCGCCAGGGCATTGAGATCTGCAAGGCTTTCCTGTTCCATATCCAGTAACATATCCGCCTCATCCGGCAGCTGCGTATCCTCCAACCGAAGTCGAATATCCGCAGGATCCGTGATGCCTGCACGCTGGAGAGCACGGTCGATCTCCTCCTGAGTCATGGGGAGGAACAGCCATGTGATGTGCTCTGTGTCCTCCGGCTCAGCTTTGGATGTCACCGCAACGGTGATGGCGTTCGGCTTGTAGTAATAGCAGAGGAAGAACCGGCCGTCGTAGACCGGCTCCAACTTCATGCCGTTGTCATAGACCACACCGTAGGGCGTGACAGCACCGTTTCCATTTTCAATGAGCTGCCTTGCTGTTTCCACACCATCCAGCGCTTCCAACTCGTCAACTCTTGCACTGCCGCCGTGCAGATTCATGTAGTGGTTCCGGCCAACAGCGGAGATGTCAGAAAAATCTGTAATGACAGTGGCCTGTTGGCAGCAAAAGGTCAGGTTGATCAGATCTTTCAGTTCAAAAAGCTCCAGCTTGTGCGCCATCGCCTGAAACTGTGCGGCTTCGCCGGTATCAAAGCTATCCAGCCGTTTGGCAAGGTAGTTCAGCTCCTCCACATTGACCGTGAGCATCTCCGTGCGCTTGAGGACGGTGTAGAAACTGTCGATCTTCTCAACTTTGCAGTCGGCTTTGACCGCGTCGCCAATTTCCAGAGCCTCCAGCAGTTCCATGCAGCGGGCGTACTGGTCGTGGGGGATGGGGAACGGGATGGTTGCCACGCCATATTCCGGGTGAGATGGGTTACTTAAAACTGCTCGAATCATTCTTTCGCCTCCGTCCTATTTCCTCCATATCTGTCCGCAAACAAGTCCCGTCCCGATGCCAGCAGACGATGCCGTGGCGTGGGTAGGGACAGCCCTGACACCGCTCGTGCTCATTGCAGAATACCGGCTCCGGCGAGATCTGCTGGTAGGGCGCTGGCTGTCGCTCATCGATCCGCCGCGCCAGTGGCCTTGTTGGTTTTCGCATATACTGCTCCTCTCTGGGCTGCCGCCCTTGATCTGTCCTGAAACGCAAAAAGAGCGCCGGTTCGATGGTTTTATGAAACCAACAAGCCGGCGCCCCAAACTTTGTGAAACTTTTTTATGAAAAAGCCTCCTTTTGCGAGGAAATTCCTCGTACAAAAGGGGCTGCATCCGATCATTTTGCCAGAAAACAGGAAAAGAGGGGTTCAAATCACGTTGAACGCCTCTCAGACGGCTCTGACATCCATGCTTGAAACCGTTAAAATCGGGGTATGGGAAACCCCGGAAAGGCTTGATGCCACGCGGTTTTCACCGCATGGCATCTAAACCTGTTTGTTAACTTGGAGCAGGGTACGGGAATCGAACCCGCCTCCTCGGCTTGGGAAGCCGATGTACTACCGATGTACGAACCCTGCAAGTGGAATTATCATACCACACTTTTCCGCCCATTGCAAGGCGAAAATCGCCGCGGCCGTCACTTTCCCCGCCGCGCATAGGCCAAGCCGCCCGCGGCATAGGATAGCAGCAAAGAAAAAGGAGGGCTTGGGGTATGAAACGAGCAGTAGGTTTTCTGGCGGCATTAGTGCTGACGGTCGGTCTGGTACGGCCCTGCTGGGGGGTGGAGCTGACGCTGACCTCTCACGCGGCGCTGCTGATGGAAAAATCAACAGGGGAGATCCTTTACGCCCAGAACGAGCATGACGCGCTGCCGCCCGCCAGCGTCACCAAGATCATGACGGTGCTGCTGACCATGGAGGCCATCGACAGCGGCCGCATCGCGCAGGACGACATGGTGACGGTCAGTGCTTACGCCGCCGGGATGGGTGGCAGTCAGGTGTTTCTGGCGGAGGGTGAGCAGATGTCGGTGGACGATCTGCTGAAGGCGGTGTGCGTATCCTCCGGCAACGACGCGGCGGTGGCGCTGGCGGAGCATGTGGCGGGGGTGACGGAGCTGTTCGTGGAGCAGATGAACAACCGCGCCCGTGAGCTGGGCATGAAGGACACCCACTTCGTCAACTGCACCGGCCTGACGGCAGAGGGTCACGTGACCTCCGCCCACGACATTGCCCTGATGAGCCGCGAGCTGCTGCTGCACCACCCGGAGGTGCGGAACTACACCACCATCTGGATGGACACCCTGCGGAACGGCACCTTCGGTCTCAGCAACACCAACAAGCTGATCCGATTCTACGAGGGCGCCACGGGGCTGAAAACCGGCTTCACCCAGGAGGCGGGCTACTGCATCAGCGCCACGGCGGAGCGTGACGGCATGGAGCTGATCGCCGTCATCATGAAGGGCACCACCTCCGACAGCCGCAACACCGACGCCAAGACGCTGCTGAACTATGGCTTTTCCACCTACACGCTGGCCGATATCCAGCCGGAGGAGCCGCTGCCCGTCCTGCCGGTGACGCTGGGCACGGCGGACACCGTGGCCCTGACGCTGCCAGAGGAGGGCCGCACGCTGCTGTTGGAAAAAAGCCGTTCCGGCGGCCTGACCCAGACGGTGGAGCTGCCGGAGACTGTGGCAGCGCCGATACAGACGGGACAGCAGGTGGGCACGCTGACCGTCCGACAGGATGACACGGCGCTGCTGACCGTTCCCATCGTGGCGGCGGAGACGGTAGAGAAGCTCAGCTGGAGCCAGATGACGCGGCACATGCTGCAAATGGCCATCTTCTGCGGATAAGCGGAAAAATACGCAAAATCCCCCTTGTATTTTCCTGCCGGGCGATGTAATATTATCCTTTAAGAATAGATTGTTGCACAACAGGAGGTACGCACGATGATAAAGGTCGATCTTAGTAATATTCAGAGCTTTCTACGCCTGCCCTATGAGGCGGCGGTGTCTCCCCGGCTGAAGATCGCCCACAGCCATTTGCAGCTGGGCAATGGCCGCGGCGGCGAATTTACCGGCTGGGTACACCTGCCCCGCGACTACGATCGGGCGGAGTATGAGCGCATCAAGGCGGCGGCGAAAAAGATCCAGAGCGATTCCAAGGCGCTGGTGGTCATCGGCATCGGCGGCTCCTATCTGGGTGCACGGGGCGTGATCGAGTGCCTGTGCTCCCCCAACTATAACCTGAAAAAGAAGAACACCCCCAACATCTACTTCATCGGCAACGGTCTCAGCAGCGAGGCGCTGACGGAGGTGATGGAGCTGGTGGAGGATGTGGATTTCTCCGTCAACGTGATCTCCAAGTCCGGCACCACCACCGAGCCTGCCGTGGCCTTCCGCTTCTTCCGTGAGCTGCTGGAGAAGCGCTACGGCAAGGACGAGGCCGCCCGCCGCATTTACGCCACCACCGACGCCCACAAGGGTGCGCTGAAGTCTCTGGCGGACGCCAACGGCTACGAGACCTTCGTGGTGCCCGACAACATCGGCGGCCGCTACAGCGTGCTGACCGCCGTGGGCCTGCTGCCCATTGCCGCCGCCGGTATCGACATCGACGCGCTGATGAGCGGCGCGCAGGAGATGATGGAAACCTGCGCCGCCGGCGACATGGAGCGCAATCCCGCGTGGCGCTACGCCGGCGCCCGGTATGAGCTGTACCACATGGGCCGCAAGATCGAAATTCTGGCCGCCTACGAGCCGTCCTTCCGGTTCATGGCGGAGTGGTGGAAGCAGCTGTACGGCGAAAGCGAGGGCAAGGAGAACAAGGGTCTGTTCCCCGCCAGCGTGGAATTCACCGCCGACCTGCACTCCATGGGTCAGTACATTCAGCAGGGCGAGCGGCACCTGTTCGAGACGGTGGTGCGCTTCGGCCCCTCCGCCCACCAGCAGCAGGTGCCCTTCGACGAGGGCAACGGCGACGGCCTGAACTTCCTTGCAGGAAAGAGCATGGACTTCATCGCCCGTCAGGCCATGGACGGCACGCTGCTGGCCCATGTGGAGGGCGGCGTACCCAACATCATCGTGGAGACCGGCAGCAACGACGCCCACACGCTGGGCGGACTGATCTACTTCTTCGAGTATGCCTGCGGCCTCAGCGGCTATCTGCTGGACGTGAATCCCTTCGACCAGCCCGGCGTGGAGGCGTATAAGAAGAACATGTTCGCGCTGCTGGGCAAGCCCGGCTACGAGGAGCTGCGGGAGCAGCTGGTGAAGAAACTGGGGCGTTAACAGTTTTTTCATGGTGATTTCCATTGCATTTTCCCCGGCGGTATGGTATGCTGTTAGCAGAAGCATAACCATATCTTTATAAAGGAGTGATTTCTTATGGTTAGATTGATTATGGGCGCAAACGGTGCAGGTAAGACGAAGCAGCTGATCGAGCTGATCCACGCCGCGGTGGAGAGCGAGAACGGCAGCGTCGTGTGTATCGAGCCCAGCGCCGACATGACCTACGACATCAGCTACAATGTGCGTCTGGTCAACGCCGGTGAGTATAATGTGAATAATTACGAATGCCTGCGTGGCTTTATCAGCGGCCTGTACGCCGGCAATTACGATATTTCCCATGTATTCGTGGACAACCTGTGCAAGATCGCGGGCGACAAGGATCTGCAGGCGGTTGAGGACTTCCTGGGCTGGCTGGATCGTTTCAGCAACAGCAATGACGTGAAGTTCACCGTCACCATCAGCGCCGACGAGGATCTGGCCACCGAGGGCCTGCGGCAGTATACCTGATTTTCAAAATTGATCAAACAAGAGGAATGGCTTTTGCCATTCCTCTTGTTTGATTAATTGGCTTTTCTTAACATCCCAGCGCTGTTATTGTGCCGAAGAAATCTCTGCGTCTACTGTGCGGCAGGGTGTGGGCACCCCGCCCTACGCATGCTGCCGATAGAATTTTGTAGGGCGGGGCCAATGTGCCCCGCCGCACGGAAAACGCAATAGGTTCGATATATCGTCGTAGGGCGGGGTTCTGCCCCGCCCGCTGTTTACCTGAAACACCATCATAAACCGAGCGGGAGGGATACCCCAAGGGCACTCATTCCGCTGCGCTCACCCCTCCCCCTACGCACGGATGCAGCACCCATTACGTCCATCGCGCGGTGGCCGGACCACCGACAGACCATTTGTAGGGGCGGACGACTCTGTCCGCCCTAACGATAAACATCCGGGCCACCGACAGGGCCGGCAGAGTCGTCGGCCCCTACAGCATTCTATCGCACAGCTTTGCCCCCTCGGAATGACAGAGATGGATTTCTCAACAAGCTAAAAACAGGGACGACATACGCCGTCCCTGTTTTTCTTATTGCCGCCATGTGTCGCCGCTTGGGTCAAACGCCACCTGCACGGCGCTGTCCGCTGGCGGCGCGGCACTTTTCAGTGACGCGTTCAGCGCGGAAAGCTCCTTGATCGCTCCGGCCAGCTCCTTGATCTCCCGCACGGCGATCTCGTCGCCGGACATGTGAGCCGCCGTCTCCGCGCAGGCACGGCTCAGCTGCTCCGCCGCGCGGCGCATATGAGTTTCCCACGCCGTGGTTCTCGCCATTTCTCACCCCCCTTTCACCAGATACGGCGCAAAGACCTGCACCGCGTATTCCGCCAGACAATCCCGGCAGACGGCCTGACCGTTAATGTGGTAGTATTCCTCCCCACGGTAGATCTCGCCGTCGCACAGTGCGCACCGGGCGCTGACGCCCTCATAAGGCTCCATATCGTCACCTCCCCTATTGGTGACGAAAGAAAAAGCGGGTGTTGCCCCACACAGGGCAACACCCGCAGGTCTTTTCACTTCTTTCCCAGCTGGTAGAAGGCCACGGCGCTGGCGGCGGCCACGTTCAGGCTGTCCACACCGTGGGCCATGGGGATGCGCACCGTATAGTCGCAGTGGGCGATGGTGGCGGCGGCAAGACCGTCCCCCTCCGTGCCCAGCACCACGGCCAGCTTGTCCTCTGCCAGCAGGCGGGGATCGTCGATGGACAGCGAATCGTCCCGCAGTGCCATGGCGGCGGTTTGGAAGCCCAACCGCCGCAGCAGCGCCATACCGCCCTCCGGCCACGGGGCATCCTCCGGGAAGTACGTCCACGGGACTTGAAACACCGTGCCCATGCTGACCCGGACGGCCCGGCGGTACAGGGGATCGCTGCCCTGTGTGCTCAGCAGCACGGCGTCCATGTTCAGCGCGGCGGCGCTGCGGAAGATGGCGCCGATATTGGTGGGGTTCATGACGTTTTCCAGCACTGCCACCCGCCGCGCTCCGGCGCAGACCTGCTCCACCGTGGGCAGCTTGGGACGGCGCATGGCGCACAGCATGCCCCGCGTCAGCTTGAAGCCCGTCAGCTGCTCCAGCACCTCCAGCGGCGCGGCGTACACCGGAATATCCGCCGGACACCGGGCCAGCAACTCCGCCGCCTTGCCCTCCACGTGCTTGCGCTCCATCAGGAAGGACACCGGCACACAGCCCGCGTCCAGCGCCCGGCCGATCACCAGCGGGCTTTCCGCGATGAACAGGGCGTTGGCCGGGTCGGCCCGGTTTACCAGTTGGTTCTCCGTCAGCCGGGCGTAGATGTCCAGCTCCGGGGCGTTAAAATCCGTGATCTCGCGCAGACCCATGGTCGTATCCTCTTGCTTTCTTCCGCAGCGGGCCGACAGAGTCGTCGGCCCCTATGGAATTTTTATTTCTCATGAACGATCAGCTCCGTCACATCGGGACGGGAGTAATGGCCGCAGGGGTCGAACTCCATGCGGGCTCTGGCAGCCTCGTCGGGATTGATGTCGGCGTAGATGATGGTCTCGCAGTCCCACACCGGATCGGTCACATAGTGGCCGTAGGGGTCAATGATGGCGCTGCCGCCGTTGCAGGGCGCTTTGGGCAGGCGGGCAATCTCGTCGGCGGCGGGGCCGTGGTAGCTGGTGGGGTACATGTCCCTGGTGAAGTACTGGTTCACATGGAACACGAAGCACTTGCCCTCAATGGCAATGTGCTTGATGGTGTCGTGCCACTCCGGGTTATTGTTGGTATTGGGGCACAGATACAGGCTGACGCCCTTCTGATACAGTGCCACACGGGCCAGCGGCATATAGTTCTCCCAGCAGATCAAGGCACCCATGGTGCCCCAGGGGGAGTCCACCGTGGGGAAGAAGTCCCTGTCCGCGTCGCCCCAGACGATACGCTCCGCGCCGGTAGGCTTCAGCTTCCGGTGGTTGCACAGCAGTTTGCCGTCCGGCCCGAAGATCATATTAGAGCAGTAGAGGGTGCCGTTGTTGCGGCCCCGCTCTGTATAGCCGATGGAGACGTAAGCGCCCGCCTCTTTCGCTGCCGCGCCGATGCGGTCGGTGTCCTCGCTGGGGCAGAGAACGGCGTTGTCATAGTAGATTTTCCAGTCGTCCCGGCACTCCTCGGTGCGGCTGCCCACGGTAAAGCCGTAGGTCAGGCCGTAGGGATAGCAAGGGATCAGGGATTCGGGGAACACGATCAGCTCCGCACCGTTCTGTCCGGCCTCGCGGATCTGAGCGCACACCTTGTCAATGGTGGCGTCCTTGTCGAACATCACCGGGGTGGCCTGTACCAGCGCCACGCGCAGCTTCTTTTGCAGGTCTTTCATAGGGATGCCCTCCTCGTTTTTTCAGGTGAGCTTATCCTACCAGAAACAACGGCGTTTGTAAATCGTCTTTTCCGGAGAGTTTCGGCGGTTTCCAGAAAATTCCGCAATGGCTTCCATTAGCAAACAGCGTGGCCGCGTTAAGATTCCGTTCGATTTCATGAAAATCCTACAAAGTTTATAGTCAGTACCCGCTGAAATATCCATAAATTGGCCGTTGACTTTCGCGGTGCAAAGTTCTAAAATCAGTGCCAACAAAAAACAACAGCCGGAGCGATCCCGGCGGAAAGGAGACCCCCATGGCACGTCAGATGATGAACCACACCGCTAAGACCCACAGCCTGCATACGGTCTCCTATTTTGCCGAGATGGCTCGCTACTTTGCGGGCTTTTATTGGTATGCCTATTTTTGCTCCCGATACCGTAAACCGGCTGAATCGACATAAGCGTAAGACCCATTTTTCATTGGCGTCAAGCGGCTTCGTCCTTCAGACGGAGCCGCTTTTCATTTTGTCCCATCCACACTTTGTACATTTTGAGAAGGAGAAAAATTATGACTGCAATCCTTTCTGCGGCTGTCATCTTCGTGGTGTTCGCCGCCGGAGACATGATCTCCGCCAAAACAAAAGCCATCGTTTCCATGCTGCTGGTGGCCTCTGTGGTCTTTCTGGCAGGCTTCTGGACCAACATCTTCCCGTCCACCCTGTTCGCGGATTCCACGCTGTTGAGCATGGCCGGACTGCTGGTGACCATGCTGCTGGTGCACCTTGGCACCACCATCAAGCTGCGTGACTTCGGCGCCCAGTGGCGCACGGTCATCATTTCCGCGCTGGCCTGCGTCGCCATTTCCGTGGCGGTGTACTTCCTTGGTCAGCTGATCGTTGACCGCGGCTTCGCTCTGGTGGGCGCGCCCATCCTGTCCGGCGGCGTGGTGGCTACCCTGCAAATGACCGAGATGGCCAACAACGCCAGCCGCCCCGAGCTGGCCGTGTTCGCCACGCTGGTGATGTGCGCCCAGGGCTTCGTGGGCTACCCGGTGGCCTCCCTGTGCCTGAAAAGCGAGGCCAAGCGCCTAAAGCGGGACATTGACGCAGGTTCTGTGACGCTGGCGCCCGTGAATGCCGCCCAGACTGCCGCCCGCAAGAAGCTGATCCCCGCCCTGCCCGCCAAGTACAACACCCCCAACACCATCATCGCCAAGGTCATTCTGGTGGCGCTGCTGTCCACATGGGTGTCCAGCCTGTTCCACGACGCGGTGAACAAGCTGGTGTGGTGCCTGATTTTCGGCGTGCTGCTGAAGGAGCTGGGCTTCCTGGATGAGGACGCTCTGGGCAAGGCCAACGCTACCGGCATCGTCATGCCCATCATCACCCTTTCCATCTTCACCAATCTGGCCTCCGCTACCCCCGAAATGGTGGGCAGCATGGTGGTTCCCCTGCTGGTCTGCGTGGTCATCGGCACCATCGCGTTCTCCCTTGCCTCCATTCTGGTGGGCAAGCTGTTCGGCTACAGCTGGCAGATGTCCATGGCCATCGGCAGCTCCTGCCTGTTCGGCTTCCCCGGAACCGTCATCATCTCCAACGAGGTGTCCGAGAGCACCGGCACCACCGAGGAGGAAAAGGCCTACATCAGCGCACAGATCATGCCCAAGATGCTGGTGGCCGGTATGGTCACCGTGTCCATCACCTCCGTGCTGGTGGCGGGCGTCATGTGCAAGTGGCTGTAAGCGCAGCCCGTTGAAAGGAGTCTTTCTATCATGTCCGAGATCAAAGCTTACGTCGAGAGCATTTTCGATGAACTGGTGGCTATCCGCCGGGATATCCACGCCCACCCCGAGGTGGGTATGACTGAGGTACGTACCAGCGCCCTGATCCGCGCTGAGTTGGAAAAAATGGGCATGGACGAGGTGCAGTCCCCCTTGCCCACTGCCGTGGTAGGACTGCTCCACGGTGGAAAAGGCCCCGGCAAGTGCGTGGCCTTCCGGGCCGACATTGACGCCTTGCCTGTCCACGAGGAGACGGGCCTGCCCTTTGCCAGCCAGAACGAGGGCGTCATGCACGCCTGCGGCCACGACCTGCACGCCACCATGCTGCTGGGCCTTGCCAAGACGCTGTGCCATCTGCGGGATAGCTTCGCCGGAACGGTGAAGTTCATCTTCGAGCCCAGCGAGGACACCATGCCCGGCGGCGCACGGAAGCTGGTAGCCGCCGGTGTCATGGAGAACCCCCACGTGGACGCCATCTTCGGCCAGCACGTGTGCCCCTCCGAGAATGACACCGTGGGCACGCTGAACCTGTACAAGGGCTACTTCACCAGCGCGGTGGATCTGTTGCACATCACCGTTCACGGCAAGAGCGGCCACGGCGCCGCGCCCCACACCGCCCATGACGCCATTGCCTGCGCCGGATATCTCATTACCGTGCTGCAAACGGTGGTTTCCCGCCGCACCGACCCGCTGGCCACCGCCGTGCTGACGGTGGGCACCATGTCCGGCGGCGACGCGGTGAACATCACCGCCGGCGAGGCAAAGATGGTTGCCGTGCTGCGCACCTTCGGCGACGAGGTGCGGGAGACCGCCATTGAGGAGGTCAACCGCATCTGCAAGGGCATCGGCATCGCCTTTGCCTGCGATATCGAGGTAAATCTGGAGGAGGGCTACGCCGCCACCTACAACGACAGCGCCCTTATTGATCTGGTGGAATCCTCCGCTACTGCCGAGCTGGGCGAAAGCGCCGTGCGGCATATCACCCAGCCCTTCTCCGGCAGTGAGGACTTCAGCTTCTTCGGCAAGCTGACCGGCACCCCCTGCGCCTTCATGATGATCGACGCGGGCCACGGCGAGAATCCGGTGTCCCTCCACAACGGCAAGATCGTGTTTGACGAAAAGGTCATGGTCTCCGGCGTTTCCGCCATGAGCCGCATCGCACTGGAATATCTGAAGAAGTGATTTTCTCTCCCGCTTTTCACATTATCAAAAAAGCTGCGCTTTTTTGATAAATCAGGATCCGCTCCGACCCGCATTCATTCGCCCACAAAGTGGGCGAATGAACACTCTCTCCGCGCAGAGTGTTTTTTGCCACATACATGCTGCGGCAAAAAACAATTGAACAGGTTCGCCGCTGCGGCGGCGAATTCTGCGAAGCTTTTTATGTAAAACCACAGCACCGGGCGGGGTACGCAATGCGTACCCCGCCCGGTGTTGTGGTTTAGGGTTGGTTAGGGCAAGGCTCCCCTTGTTGCAAGGGGAGCTGTCGGCGAAGCCGACTGAGGGGATAAACCGTGACGGGACAATCCCTCCGTCAACGCTTCGCGTTGCCACCTCCCTTTACACAAGGGAGGCTTTGGTATGCGCCCCTACAACCGTCTACCGTTCTTTTTCCGTCCCGCCGCTTACTCCCCCGTCTGCGGCACGGGGATGATCTGGTCGCCGAAGACGATGTGATCCACCTGGGTCACGTCGATGGGCGCGTCAAAGCAGTAGTCGATGGAGGTATAATCCGGCCCCTGTACAGCAGAGCCGTCTGCTCCGATCTCCACGGCGCTGCCGTCCTTCATCACCAGTGCGAAGTTCTTCACACCGTAGCCCACATTGGTGCCCTCGGCGATGGTTTCATCATACGGGTAGCTGTACTCACCCACCACGGCCAGGGGCGAAATGCGGAAGTATTCCAGCGTGAGGGGATATCCCGGCTCCGACCATTCGCTTTCGGTGGTTCGTCCGGACGCGTCCACATAGACCGTGGGAGACGGCTTGGCGTTCCGGCCGATCTCAAAGCTCCAGTCGCCCTCCAGCAGCACCTCATAGGGGAGATCCGTGTTCCACGGCTTCCACCAGATGTTGTGGAACCGCAGCTGCTTGGACTTGCCGTCCGTAAAGGACAGAACGGTGAAGTCCTCACCCTCCGTTTCCTTGAGTTCGGCGATGTCTCTAGTAGTCAGATATGACGACCTGAGCTTTACCACCACCTCCACAACGTTGTCGCCGGGGGTCTCGTCAAACCAGTCAAAGTTACAGCTCACGCCGGGGATATCGTACCCCTCACTGGTGATAAAATCATGCCCTTCCGCATAATTCCACGGCTGCATGTTGCCCTCGCCCTCTTGGTACGTGTACAGCTCCGTTCCCTCCGGGGCCTCGATGCGCAGGCGGAGGTAATAGTTGTTCTCGTCGCAGATAGCCGCCAGCGGCGTGATGGTAGTGCCGTTGCTGGTGACAGGCTGCAGGTCCGTGGTGCCCAGCGCCTCCATCACCTGCTTCTGCTCCGCCGTCAGGTCGCCGAAATAGCCCTTGAAGCTGTCGGCCACACCCAGCTTGGCGGCCACCACCGTGGCGGTACACAGCGCCGTGACAACGGCGGCGACCAGCAATGCTCTTGCGATACGGCCGGCCTTTTTTGCCGCAGGGCGTCTGCCCTGCTGTTCCTCAATTTTTTTCATTGTCAGCTCCTCTATACGGCGGAGGTCGGCTGCGTTGTAGGGGGAAAGCTCGATATCCTCGTCGGCGAACTCGTCCATCAGATCATAGATATTGTATTCCATGCCGCGCCTCCTTTCTCGGTTTCGTCATGATTGTCCTCCCGCAGCAGAAAGTCCCGAAGCTTCGCCCGGCCGCGGTTCAGCTTGGTGCGGACGGTGGATTCGTTCAGCCCCATGTCCGCGGCAATATCGGCGGTTTTCTGATAGTAGTAATAGAACCGTAGGAACACCTCCCGATCCACCGGGTTCAGGCTCAGCAGCGCCATGCGGACGCGGACTGCCTGCTCCCGGCGCTCCAGCGTCGCTTCCGGCGTTCGGTCGTCCACAATGACCGCTTCCTCGTCCAGCGGCAGGGTGTCCGACGCCCGGCGCAGACGGCTGCGTGCCGTATTCCGGGCCACCGTGGCCAGCCATGAGCGGGCGGCGTTGGGCAGGATCTTCCCCGCGTTGTTCCACAGGGCCAGAAACACGTCGGAGGCGACCTCCTCCACGTCGGCGTTGGACATGCGCTGGCCGATGATGTTGTGAATAATGGTGCTGACATACGCACCGTATCGATGGATGAACCATGCCAGCGCATCCTGTGAGCCCTGTTTCATCTGCCGCAGGGCCTGTTCCTCTGTCAAATCGCTCACTTCCTTTGGGAGAGTTGTTTTCTTGACGGCCGTCATCTATCATAACGCACCTTGGGCGATTTTGTCTCATGGTTTTGAAAATTTTGTGAGAAGGAGTGTAGGGGCGGACATCGTTGAAAAGCCTGTCATTGCGAGCCGGTGCTCACACTGGCGTGGCAATCCGTCGGGGCGTTAAGAAAACATGCCAGCGGCATGTTTTTAGCCTCCGATCTCGGCGGCTATGCCGCCGTAGCATCCATCTTGGCATCCACCGCACTGTCAAGGGATTACGGATTCCCACACCAGTGACATCGGTCACTGGTTCGGAATGACAGGGAGGGCGGCATGACACGGCAGGGCACATTGGCCCCGCCCTACAGCGGCTTGCCGGATCCCCGTAGGGCGGGCCCCATGTGGCCCGCCGCCCGACAGGCACAAAAAACAAAGGCTCCTGCCGAAGCAGAAGCCTTTGTAGAAAACAGGGTATAAACTCAGCGCTTGGAGAACTGCGGAGCGCGGCGGGCGGCCTTCAGACCGTATTAAACATCTCTATGGTGCGTTTTTCCTTGATATTACGGGCTTTTTCGCATTTTCT
>ENA-UONT01000137-UONT01000137.1-human-gut-metagenome-genome-assembly--contig:-CS20-NODE-137-length-104540-cov-14.744356_pt1 | contig 104540 bp, 97 predicted proteins | sample MGYA00242459_ERZ724006 | MGnify/ENA metagenome assembly ERZ724006
GCAAAGCGCTGGGAGCGCTTTGCAACCCGAGGCGGCCTGCCGCGCACGGCAGGTCGAGCCCCACCACCGGTACCACGTCGTCGCAAGCTTCGTATCGCTTGCGACGACTTTTTATGCTCCGCATCAAAAGTCATCTCGCGCTCACTCCGCTGCTCCTCCTTTCCAAATTGAGCCCACTTCGTTGGGCTTCGATTTGGCTATATCACACTCCCCTACCAAAACAAGCAGCGCCCCCACTTGGGGACGCTTCTCGTTTATTACAATTTGCAGTTTGAATCGAGTCGACGTAACTCGCACTCCTCTGTCACGGTCTCGGCGAGGCCGACGGGGACGGAGATGGCGACGCGGCGGCATTTGCATCCGTGCCGGGGACTTCCATTGCCAGATACTGCTCGACTATTTCGAGCACGGATTCATCCTTCAGGATCATGGATATCTCTATGCGGCGGTTCGCGGCCTGTCCCTCGGCAGTGTCGTTGCTTGCGACGGGGCGCGTCGCGCCGTAGCCCGCAGCGCAGAAGTATTCGGCGTAGCCGTCGAGCTTTGCGCCCTTGCCGGTCAGGAGGTATTGCAGGACGGAGTTTGCCCTGTCTGTCGAGAGCTGCCGGTTAGTCTCGGCGGTACCGGTGATGTCCGTGTGGCCGGAGATGACGATGCTGTCGACATACTTCGCGTTCTCCTCATTGCTCAGGAACTTTACGAACACGTCGATAAGCTCATTGAGCACGGCCTCGCTCTCTGGCTTTATCTGCGAGGAGCCAAGGTCGAAGAACACGCCCTCGTTGAGGATGATGTTGCCGTTGTCGCCGACGCTGACCTTGCTCTCGTCGCCCATGACGTCGACGATGCTGTCGCGTATCTGTTCAAGTATCGACATACGCAGCACGGCGATGCTCTGCATCTGGGTGCGCATTTCAAGCAGCTCGCTGTTTGCGGCCTGGAGATATTTCTCCTGATCGCCGATGAGCTTTTTCTGGTTGTTTATGGTCTCGGTCTGCTTACCGATCTCGAGCGTGTAGCCATCTATCTCGCTCTGCTTGAGCTTCAGCTCGTCGCTCAGATCGTCCAGCTGCGCCTGCGCCGCGCTGACCTGCGTGCGCGTGTCCGCAAGCACCTCCTGAGTATTCTGCAGGTCGTTGCCGGTGATGAGGTTCTGGATATACGAGATGAGCATGAGAAAGAAGAGGATAAGCGCGACCGTGCTCATCATGTCGGCGTAGGTCGGCCAGAAGCCCTGTTCGCCGCCGGAGTCCGCCGAACGCTTTCCGGCGCGTATACTCCCGCGTCTCATTGTTTCCCGCCCTTCTCAAGGATGCGCGAGACCTCGCGCAGACCGGAGACAAGGTCGCGCACCGTGACGTCGAGGCGCTCGACCGTGCCGCGCAGGTTGTAGTTGAATTCGGAGAAGTCGCGCACACCGCCGTTGAAGCTGTCGACGGTCTTGTTGAAGGCCACGATGGGCGCACGGCTGGAATCGATGGCGGTCTTGAGATCGCCGGTCGCGTTCTGGAGCGCGCGCTCCATTGTCTGAGAGGCGCTGTCCATCGCGTGTACCATCTGCTGCACCATCTCGCTCTCGTCCTTGGCGCGCTCGGTCGGCAGCGTCGGGGCAACGGTGTGGTCGAGCCACAGCTCGAGCCGCGCTTCGAACGTCTCGCGCTCGGCCTGCGGGCTGAATATGGAGCGCAGAAGCGTAAGTACAATGGAGCAGGCGACGCCGACGAGCGAGGTATAGAACGCGACGCCCATGCCTGAGAGCGCCGACATCAGCCCGCCGCCGACGCTGTCGAGCACGCTCAGCCACTCGGAGGTGTTCGAGTAGCTGATGAGCTCGGTAAGCGAGGAAACGGAATGGCTCAGTCCGAGGAAGGTACCGAACAGGCCGAGCGTGACGAACAGCGACACGGCGTTTGCGAGGAAGCGCTCACACAGCAGGAGCCCCGAGAGCTTGGTGCTGACGGCGTTCGAGATGATCGCGGGGGTGTTGACGTCCTGCCCGTATTTCTTATAGGCGTCGGCAAAGTCGTTCACGGTGAAGCGCAGGAAGCCGTTATCACGGTCAAGGCCGCCCTTCACCATGCCGGCAAGACCCTTGTATCTGCCCCAAGTGTAAAACAGCAGCAGCACCGCGAGCACAAAAAGGATGGCTATCGCGGCGATAACGATGATGCCCGACGCGGGCATGCTGGCCAATACGTTCATAGTAGTTCCTCCTTGTATATTTATTGGGGGGATTTATTAACTAAGTTTATCCAATTCGTCTATCAGCTCTCCGAAGAGCGCAAGGGCAGAGTCTATGCTCTCGGGGCGGCTCATGTCGACGCCCGCGATCTTGAGCAGCGATATCGGGTCGGTGCTCGATCCGCCCGAGAGGAAGCGCTTATAGTCCGCAACAGCCGGTGCGCCCTCGGTCAGGATACGCTCGGCAATGGCGACGGCGGCGGAGAAGCCGGTCGCGTACTGGAAGACATAGTAGTCATAGAAGAAATGCGGGATGCGCGCCCACTCAAGGGCGATGCCCTCGTCACAGACCATGTCGGGGCCGTAGTAGAGTTCGTTCAGCGCCTTGTACTTTTCGCAGAGCACGTCGGCGGTCAGCGCCTGCCCCGCTTCGGACATGCGTCCCATCTCAAGCTCGAACTCGGCGAACATCGTCTGGCGGTAGACCGTGCCCTTGAACTGGTCGAGGAAGTGGTTGATGAGGTAGGCGCGCTCCTTCTTATCCTGCGTACGGCTGAGCAGATAGCGCATGAGCAGAACCTCGTTGCAGGTGGAGGCGACCTCGGCGACGAAGATGACATAGTCGCTGGTGTTCACGGGCTGGTTATGGCAGCTGTAGTAACTGTGCAGCGCATGGCCCATCTCGTGGGCGATGGTGAACATGGATTCGAGATTGTCCTTCTGATTAAGAAGCACATAGGGGTGCGGGCGGGAGCTTCCGGAGGAGTACGCGCCGCTGCGCTTGCCGCGGTTCTCGTACACATCTATCCAGCGGCTGCTGAAGCCCGTTTCGAGCAGCTTGGTATAGTCCTCGCCGAGGACGCTCAGCGCTTCGAGGATGGTCTTCTTCGCCTCGTCGTAGCTGATGGAGACGGCGGCGTCCGGTACGACCGGGGTGTACACATCATACATGTGCAGTTCATCCACGCCGAGGAGCTTCTTGCGCAGCGCGACATAGCGGTACATCTTGTCCATGTTATTGTGGACGGTGTCGATGAGGTTGAGGTATACGCTCTCCGGAACCTCGGTCGCGTCGAGCGCAGCGGCAAGGGTCGAGGGATATTTCCGCGCATCGGCGAAGAAGCGAAGCTGCTTAAACTGCGCGTCAAGCGTCGCGGCGACGGTGTTCTTAAACTCGTCATAGCGCTTATAGCAGTTTTCAAAGGCGCTCTTGCGGAGGACTCTGTCCGAACTCTCCATGAGAGGAACGAGCGTCCCGGCAGAGAGCGGGTGAGACTTACCCTCAGCGTCGACCGCGTCATCAAAGCGCAGGTCGGCATTTCTCAGTGCGCCGCAGATAGAATCCGGCGCGTCGGCCATCTCCCCGGCAGCGGCGAGCAGGCGCTCCTCGGCGGGGGAGAGGATATGCTCCGCGCGGCGGCGCAGGCGGTACAGGTTGCGGCGGTAGGTCTCAAGCTCCGGGCACTCGCGGTAGAAGGCATCGAGCGTCTCTTCGGGGATGGCGATAAGCTCCGGGGTCGCAAAGGACGCGGCACCCGAGATCGCGACGCAGCAGCCGACGCCCTTGCTGCGCATGTCCTGATAGCGGGAGTCCGCCGTGTCCTGATCTGCCTTGCACCCAGCGTAGCCCATCAGCTTTTCAAGGCGCACGGAGACCTCGTCGTCCAGCTGCATATACTCCAGCAGCCTCGCGGCGCTCTCGCCGAGCGTACCCTCGTACTCCGCAAGCTGCTCCGGTACCTGCATCAGGGCTTCATATTCGCGCAGCCAGTCCTCATCGGTTTTGAATATATCTGTCAGATCCCATGTGAACTCCACGGGGATCTCGTTTCTTTCAGGGATTCTTTCAGCAGCCATAGGCACCTCCAAGAACAAAATTTATGCAAGGTAATTATAACACAGCCGCCCCGGCTCTGCAAACAGCGCACATTTAAAGAATATACTAATATACTGTGAACAATCGAGCAATCGAATTTGAAAGGAGCAGCCATGCAGATATATATTGTGCGTCCCGGGGACAGTCTATATTCCGTCGCCCGGCGCTTCGGTACGAACGAGAGCCGGCTTGCGGAAATAAACCAGCTGAGCGATCCGTCGCGTTTGGCCATCGGGATGAGCCTTGTGATCCCCGGCGGCGAGGAGGCCGCGCGCGGCAGCATCGAGGTAAATGCCTATGATTATCCGAATGTGTCCTCGGAGGTACTTGAAGAGACGAACCCGTATCTTACATATCTCTGCCCGTTCTGCTACAGCGCACGGGCAGACGGCTCGCTCTCCGGTATCGACGACGAGAGGCTCATCTCCATCGCGCGCTCGGGGCAGACGGCACCGCTCATGGTCGTGACGAATCTCAGCGAGTCCAGCGGCTTTTCAAGCGACATCGCGCACAGCCTTCTGACCAATGAGGCGGCGCAGAGCGCGCTTTTGGAGAACATAACGGCGGTGCTGCGGGAGAAAAATTATTACGGGCTGAATATCAATTTTGAATACATCTACCCCTTTGACCGGGACAGCTACAGTCAGTTTGTCGCCCGGGCGGCGGAGCGGATGCACGCCCTCGGTTACCCAGTCTCGACGGCGCTCGCCCCCAAGGAGAGCGCGGAGCAGGGCGGGCTTCTCTACACCGCGCACGACTACGCAGCGCACGGCAGGTACGCTGACCGGGTAGTGCTGATGACCTATGAGTGGGGCTACACCTACGGCTCGCCGCAGGCGATATCTCCCGTAAATCGCATACGGCGCGTGCTGGACTATGCCGTCACCGTCATGCCAGCGGGGAAGATACTCATGGGCTTTTCAAACTATGCCTATGACTGGCTTCTCCCGTGGCGGCAGGGACAGGCGGCGCGCATACTCTCAAACGCGGCGGCGGCGGAGCTTGCCATATCCCGCGGCGCGGAGATCAGATACGACTATACCGCGCAGACGCCGTGGTTCAATTATACCGACGCCGCTGGGCGTACACACGTCGTGTGGTTCGAGGACGCGCGCAGCGTTGTTGCGCGGCTCCAGCTCGTCGGCGAATATTCCCTCGCGGGGATAAGCATCTGGACAGCGGATAAGGTCTACCGTCCGGGGCTATATGCGCTGCAAAGCATGTACAGCTTGGAAAAGCTGCTTTGATATTTATATTTATGACTTTCCAACAGCCTCGCCTGTTTCCTTTTCCCCGTTTTTGTGTTATACTGATTTTATAGAGTACACATTGCAAAGGTGGAGGAAAGCATGAAAAGACGCATCATTCATATAGACGAGGGAAAATGCACCGGCTGCGGCCTGTGCGTCAATGCTTGTCAGGAGGGCGCGCTTGCACTGGTGGACGGCAAGGCAAAGCTCATGCGCGATGATTACTGCGACGGGCTCGGCAACTGCCTGCCGAACTGCCCGGTGAACGCCATCAGCTTCATAGAGCGCGAGGCCGCCGCGTTTGACGAGGCCGCCGTCCTGAGCGCCCAGCGCGAGAAGCTGCGCGCACAGGCCGCGGCGCACGTCTTTACAGGCTGCCCCGGCTCAAGGGTCAAGGCAATAGCGCACACAGCGGACGCTGCCGAGCCCGCGCCCGCTGCGAAACAGCAGAGCCGGCTTTCGCAGTGGCCGGTGCAGATAAAGCTCGTCCCGGTGAACGCGGCATTCTTCAAAGGCGCAAAGCTCCTCATCGCGGCTGACTGCACGGCTTACGCCTACGCAGGCTTCCATGAGGATTTCATCCGCGGGCGCGTCACGCTCATCGGCTGCCCGAAGCTCGACGGCGTGAATTATACCGATAAGCTCACCGACATCATCGCCTCGAACGATATCCGCGAGGTGCTGATAGTACGCATGGAAGTCCCCTGCTGCGGCGGTCTGGAGCTTGCGGCCAAGAACGCCATTAAAGCCAGCGGCAAGTTCATTCCATGGAACGTCGTGACGATAAGCTCCGACGGCCGGATATTGGATTAACAGCAGCTAAATTGAAATACGCCGTCCGATTCGGACGGCGTATTTCATTATCAGCAAAAAACTCCTCCGGGTTTCCCCGGAGGAGCACCCCCGCAAATGCCGTGCTGGCTCAATTATAACCTGCACAATAGGGCAGGTGGGTCGCCTAAGTTCTGTTTCGCTGCTTCCAACTTCCGGCGTAAGCCGGGAGGCCTGCAATCCGCAGATTCAAATCGGCATCCCTTATTAGAGATGTGGGTTTAACGAGCCACAAGGTCTAAAACAGACGACACGCACACAGCAGGAATTTATTTTTCTCTGTACCGCCGGGGGCAATAAAGCATATTCACCGCCCGGAGGAAAAATGCCTCGATGGAAACTTATTCCTCGTCCTCGTCGTCAAACAGGAGAACGGCAAAATGCTCATACACATCCTGAAGCTCATCCTCATCGTCGATGGACTCGAACAGCTCGTCCCCGTTCTCATCGATAACGGAGCGCAGGATCACAAGGCCGTAGTCCGGGTCGTTCTCATCCATGTCGGCGGGGAGAAAAGCCACAAAGGTCTGTCCTTTATAATCCATGGTATCAAGGAGCTCAAGCTCGAACTCAGTACCGTCATCGTCAACTATAGTGATAAAATCGCTGCCGAAATCTTCGCTCATAAATATAACCTCCGTAATGGTATCTGAAAGTATTGTATACCATTACGGAGAATAAATCAACAGTTTCCGAACATGACGCGCTATTTCTTTGCGCACCCCTGTCACGAGCCGAGGTCCTCCAGCAGCATGAGCAGCTCATCCTCGCTCTCCACGGGGATGCCGCCGCGCAGCATCGCGCGGTCGGCCGTGCGCAGGCAGGCCGTCTCGATCGGCGTGACAGCCAGCGGCGTCTTGTCCCGCCGGGAGGAGAACACGGCGACGTGCCCGCTGCTGTCGCGCAGGTAGTATTCCGCAAGGGGCGCACTGTCCATGAACTGCGCGTATATCTCTTCCGGAACAGCGGAGGAGGAAAAGTGCATGCTCCGGTAGGCCGCAAGGCAGGAGCAGACCGCTGCGGACATCAGGCACAGCAGAAGCCCGGTTTTTATTTTAAGCCCCATGTCGAAGGCTCCCTTCATCTGTGTTTGCAGGTTCTGTCATATGAAGTATCTGCTGGGAATAGTAAATTATACATTGCTTTTCTTGTACTCAGGTAAACTGGGCATAATTGTGAAAAAGGACAGTAACGGGCAGCCGCGCATAATGCGGCAAGAGCAGATGCCGAGAAAATTCGAGTTCCGATGACGCCACTTTTTTGCAGGAATACTTTGTGTATTTCAAGAAAAAGTGGCTAAATCGGGGCGTGAATTGTCCGGCAGATGCCGCAGGCGTGTTATGCGCGGCTGCCCTAATAGAAAAATTTACAATTACTCTACCGGAAATTGACAGCCTGTGTTATAATGTTATTTCAGTATATAATAGGTAATAATGCACAGCCATGCGGGACACCGCGCCCGCTTTTCAGTTTCCTGCAAGAAGGAGGTATGCTGAAGCCCAATGAGCAAGAAAAACAAACCGGAGCAAGGCTCCGCGAAACCGGGCCGCATCGCAAAGAAAGCGGCGAATATAACCGTAGATATGGTCTCGACCACCGTCAGCACGGTGCTCAAGGCAGTGGGGACGGTGCTGCTCATCCTCCTTGTGACGGGGATGATGTTCGCCTGCGTCTTCGCCTACTATGTCAAGACCTGCCTCACCCCGAACCTCGACCTTTCGCTTGAGGACTTCAAGCTCAATGAATCGAGCACCATCTGGTATCAGGACTCCGTCGGTGAGTGGCGCGAGCTCGCCACGCTCTCCGGCAAGGAGAACCGCATCTGGGTCGACTATGACCAAATCCCGTGGTACATGGAAAAGGCGCTGGTCTCCATCGAGGACAAGCGCTTCTATGAGCATAAGGGCGTTGACTGGTACCGCACCGCCGGCGCGTTCGTCACGATCTTCACCCGCGGCGAGAGCGGCTACGGCGGCTCGACCATCACCCAGCAGCTCATAAAGAACCTGACCGGTGAGAAAGAGGTCACGATCCAGCGCAAGCTCACGGAGATATTCTCCGCGCTTGAGCTTGAGAAGAAGTACGACAAGCAGGAGATCATGGAATGGTACCTCAACGCCGTGTATTTCGGCGAGGGCTGCTTCGGCGTACAGACCGCGGCGCAGACCTATTTCGGTAAGGACGTTTCCGAGCTGTCGCTTGCCGAGTGCGCCTCGATCGTCGGCATCACGAACCTGCCCACGTATTATGACCCCTTCTATAACCGGCAGAACAACAAGGAACGTCAGGAGACGATCCTGCGCGAGATGTACGAGCAGGGCTATATCGACTATACCCAGTACCGTCAGGCCGTGGATGAGGAGCTTGTCTTCACTCACACTCCCGACGAGGGCTATACTCAGGAGATAATGTCCTACTACACCGAGACGGTCATTGACGATGTCACGCAGGACCTCATGAAGCAGAAGGGCATCAGCGAGGACACCGCGCGTACCCTGCTCTATAACGGCGGCTACCAGATATACAGCTGCCTTGATGCGGACATTCAGGCCAGTGTCGACGCGGTCTACAGCGACCTCTCGGCGATACCGCAGACGGCGTACAGCGACCAGCAGCTTCAAAGCGCGATAGTCATAATGGATCCGTTCGAGGGCAAGATACTTGCGCTCTGCGGCGGCGTCGGCGAGAAGACGATAAACCTCGGCCTCAACCGCGCCACCGGGACCTACCGCTCCCCCGGCTCCTCTATAAAGCCGATCGCGTCCTACGGCCCTGCAGTCGACCTTGGGCTCATAACTCCCGATACGCTCGTGAGCGACTCGCCGAACATCACCCTCAAGGGAACGAGCTGGTACCCGAATAACGACAGCTACACGAACTACGGCCTTATCACCATATACACCGCGCTCCAGTACTCGCTCAACACCGTCGCCGCGCAGATAGTCGATAAGCTCCCCATGGGGCCGCAGACCTCGTATGATTATCTGACGACACACCTCGGCGTGACGAGCCTTGTTCCGGAGGACTGCGACTATGCGCCCATGGCGCTGGGCGAGCTGACCTACGGCCTCACGGTGCGTGAGATGGCTCAGGCCTACTGCCCGTTCGTGAATGACGGTATCTTCACCTACAGCCGCACCTACTCCCTCGTCACCGACAAGGACGGCAACGTCGTTATCGATAACGCACCGAGCACCATTCAGGCCTTCAAGCCAAACACCGCCTACACCATGACCTACATGATGCAGAACGGCGTTGAGAACGGCACCGGCGGCGAGGCCGCTCTCTGGACGATGCCCGTCGCCGGCAAGACCGGCAGCTCCAGCAACTATCAGGATCGCTGGTTCGTCGGCTGCACACCGTACTATGTCGCGGCGGTCTGGACGGGCTATGACATGCCCGAGCGCATCCACGTCAGCGGCAACCCCGCGGCTCAGCTCTGGAAAAAGGTCATGACCCCCGTGCATGACGGTCTGCCCTGGGAGGCCTTCACCTATCCGTACCTCGGTGAAAACACCGGCATATTCGGTTATGATGACAGCACCCTTACCGATGATGACTACCTCGACAATACCGACAGCGAGGATAACTACGGCGATGGCGGCAGCGGAACAAGCTCCAGCCGTGACAACTATATTCCCGGCGGGAACTCGAATGGGAATTCAAACGGGAATTCGAGCGGGAATTCAAACTCCGGCACGGTCAATGACCCGTATTCCGACAATTTTCTCAGCGGCGGGGGCGGCAGAATGAGCTGGTAAGCCCCCGTATGCCCGCAAAAAAGCACGTTTTTCGAGCGATTCTGCGATTTACCATTATTTTACGTTGACAAATTTATTAATTTGAGTTACAATTTGATTACATTACTGGAGGTGCTTATATTGGCTAAGACATTGGAGTACAAGGGACATCCCCTCCAACGGAAGGACAATATCATTTATTACGGCAGCTTTGCTGATAAGTATATCATCATGCTGCAGGTCTTGGATACCAAGAAGGTCGGCGACCTTGACGTTGCCACCAGGGTATCTATCCAGCTTCAGCTCACGGATGCGAGCATCAAATCACGGGATCGCGTTGTGAAGAAGTCCGAGAAGGACGGCCTTTACGCCGCGATAGACGTCGCAGCCGTTTGGCTGGAAAGGGCCCTTTCCTCCAGATAAAATAAAAAAAGGATCTGGTTCTTATGCGCAAAAAAGCTTTGAGGATCTCCGTCGCTGCGGCGCTGATAGCCTCGATGATGAGTGTTCCGGCCTATGCCGAGAGCGCCGTCGTCACCGGCAACGGCGTCAACATGCGCTCCGGCCCCGGCACGAACTATCGGGTGATAGACTCCCTGCCGAGAGGGGCAACTGTCAATGTCAGCGACAGATCCAACGGCTCATGGTACGCGGTGGATTATAACGGCAGCAGCGGTTTCATGTCCGCCTCTTATCTGAGCATAACCGAAGAGGACTACAGCGGCGTCACCACCCCCAGCGGTGAGGGCAATGCGTACATCAATGCAATGTACGTCCGCTTCCGCTCCGGCCCCGGTTCGGACACGTCGATCCTCGGCGAGTATAACCGCGGCAAGTCCGTGACCATCACCGGTACATCCGGCGGCTGGACAGCCTGCATTATCGACGGTCAGTCCGGGTACGTGTACTCCGACTATATCAGCTCCGGAGGCAGCTATACTCCCTCCCCCGGCGTGGATTACGGCAACGGCCCCGAGGGCGGGCTTGAGTTCGGCGGCGTTGACAGCAGCGGCGGATATACCGAGCCCGAGCAGCCGGACTATAACGATGAGCCCGAGGCCACTCCCGAACCTACCCCCGATGTGGTCGCGGATCAGGCTCAAGGCTACATCTGCGGCGACTATGTCCGCTTCCGCACCGGCCCCTCAAGCAGCTATTCCATCATTGATTCCTACAACCGCGGTACGCCTTTGAGCATCACCGGCGTTTCGGGTGACTGGACGAAGTGCGTGATTGCGGGGCAGGAGGGCTTTGTCTACTCGCTGTATGTGACCCGTGTCGACGGCAGCAATGCCGGTGACGGCGGGGTCGAGATCGATCCCGATAACGGCGAGCAGCCCAAGGAGCCGCAGCAGCCCGAAGTCCCCGATGAGTCCACCGGCTCTGAGGGCTATGTGAGCGCCAACAATGTGCGTATGCGCAGCGGCGCGTCGATGAGCTCCGGGATACTTCATGAGCTTTTCTACGGCAACAAGGTCACCATCGTCGGCACTGAGGGCGAGTGGACAGCCGTGTATTATAACGGCGAGTACGGCTACATATATTCAAGCTATGTAAAGCAGGGCAGCCTCAATTATTCGGACATCATCAATTCCGGTGACAGCAGCGAGCTCGGACGGCAGATCGCGGACTACGCGCTCCAGTTCATCGGCTACAATTACTGCTGGGGCGGCACCTCGCCGAGCAGCGGCTTTGACTGCTCCGGCCTCGTCTACTATGTGTACAGCCAGTTCGGCTACACGCTCAACCGCGTCGCCTGCGACCAGGCCAACAACGGCGTTTCCGTAACCGACCTGCAGCCCGGCGATATCCTCTGCTTCTATTCCGGCGGCAGCTACATCGGCCATGTCGGCATCTACATTGGCGATAATAAATTCGTCCATGCGCAGAACTCCGCTACCGGCGTTGTCGTGACAGAGCTTTCCGGCTACTACGCGAGCCGCGGCTATGAAGCCCGCCGCATAGTGTGACGCAACTGAATAACTTACCTAATAAGGCCGCTCTTCCGAGCGGCCTTATTCGTTGGCTTCCAAGCACCAAAAGACCTTCGGATCTCTCCGAAGGTCTTTTTTGTTAATTAAGTTTTCTAAACTTAGGCTCACACTTCGGCGCCGTAGATCAGATCGGGAACAATGTTGATCAGAGTCGGGCAGAAAGTGAGCAGGAGCAGGACGAGTATCAAGCAGACGATAAACGGCCAGACCTCCTTCAGGAAATCGCTTATCGGGCACTTGGTGATGCCGCAGGTGGTGAACATCATGGAGCCGAACGGAGGAGTGATACCGCCGATCATGATGTTGACAATCGCGACAAGGCCGAAGTGGTAGACGCCGATGCCGAGGCTTCTTGCCACAGGCAGCAGCAACGGGGTGATGATCATCAGAGCCGCGCCGCCCTCAAGGAACATACCCATGATGAGCAGGATGACGTTCGTGAGCATCAGGAACGCATACTTGTTGGAGGTGAGGTTCAGAACGGCGGTTGTGACGATCTTGGGGAGGTTGATCCAGGTCATGTACTGTCCGAAAACGGAAGCGGAGACCATGATCAGAACGACGCTCGAAGTACCGGCAATGGTATCGAGGACGATGGGGACAAAGTGCTTGCGGAAGGACAGGCGCTTATAGACGAGCTTGCCTATAACGAAGCAGTACAGAACTGCGACAGCGCCGCCCTCAGACGGGGTGAACATGCCGAAACGCATACCCAGGATGATGCCGAAGGGGAAGAACAGACCCCAGAAGGAGTCGAGCGCCTGCTTGGCAACGACCTTTGCAGGGGGGAACTTCTCTCTCGTGGTGGGGTAATTGCGCTTCTTTGCAATGATCGCAACAGTGATCATCATCGACAGAGACATCAGGATGCCGGGGACATAACCGGCTGCGAAGGTGCGGCCGAGGGATGCCTGCGCGATGAGGCAGTAGACGATGAGGTTAACTCCGGGAGGAATAACGGGCGTGGCAGCTGATGAGGCCGCGGTGATAGCCGCGGAGAAGGCCTTGGAGTAGCCGCGCTTTTCCATCTCGGGAACCAGCATCTTGGACTGCATGGCGCAGTCAGCGTTTGCGGAGCCGGAGCAGCCGCCCATCAGCATGGACAGCAGGACATTGACCTGTGCAAGGCCGCCGCGCATATGACCGGTGACGCATTCGCAGAAGTCCATCATCTTGTCGCTTATGCCGCCGAAGTTCATAACGGAGCCGGACATGATGAAGAACGGGATAGCCAGCATGGAGAAAGACTGTGTAGAGTTCATGACCTTCTGCAGCAGCAGCCAGCACTGGGTGCTGGGGTCAAGAACGAGGAAGTAGAAGAATGTGGAGCCGAACAGTGCGTACACTATGGGCAGCCCCGCGAAGTAGAGTATGAATACCAGAAATACAGGGATCAACTGTGTAAATGTCAATGTCATCAGAAGTTCCCTCCTTCAACCTGATATTCGTCGGGGTCGTCGTTTTCTTTCTTCTTGATGATGTGCAGTCTATCGGTCAGGAAGAAGTAGATCGAGTAGATCGTGGACAGACCGAAGCCGAGGGGAACCGCGATGCCGGTGAATATCTTGGGCACACGCAGAATATCGGTAACTGCGGGCTTGAAAACACCTCTGACATAGAGGAGGTTATAGGCATACTGAGAGCAGATAACGGTAAGCATGATGAGGATGGCAAGCTCAAGGATGCTGACGATGAACATGAGCGTTTTCTTTGTCTTGTCATGCAGCAGGTTGACGACGATGTCAACGCCGAGGTGGGCATGCTTGCGGTAAGCGTAGGCGCTGCCGATGAAAACCGTCCAGACAAACAGGCTCGTGACTATCTCCTCGCTCCACTGAAGCGGAGAGCTGAGCATGTAGCGCATGATGACGTTCAAGTTAACTATAATGACACAGGCCACGAGGGTCGTGCCGGTAATGACAGCGTCGAGGTTTTTCAGTATGTGCTTAAAGGTTATTTTTTTCTTCATTAACAGGATCCTTTAGTAGCAGATTTTGAATAACTTCAACTTATTTGGGCATTTTCCGTGTTTTGCATAAACATTCCGTTAAAAACTTCCGCGCTGGTGTAAAGTTTTTAACGATTCTCTAAATACCTGACACGGACTGCCTGAAAGGCTTCAGGCAGTCCTGTCGTAAACAGTTATTGTGCTGATGCTAAAGTAACAACTTATGCGTTGTTTGCGCGGTACTCGGCGACGAGGCCCTTCAGCTGGTCATATGCCTCGTAGGTGGAGCCGTACTCTTCAACGATCCAGTCGATGACCGGCTCGCAGGCCTTGGAGAAGGCGTCGATGTCGACTTCGTTCCAGGTAACGCCCTGGCTCTTCAGGAACTCGATCTGGGTAGCTTCGTCGTCCTCGCAGGAGGTCTGCTCCCACATGCCGCACTCATAAGCGCAGTCCTCAATGATCTTCTGGTACTTCTCGGGGATGGTGTTCCAGCAATCCTCGGAGATGAACAGCCAACGGGTAGCGATCAGGTGGTTGGTCTCAGCGACCTTCTTGACCAGCTCGTAGGGGTTGCCTGCGCCGGCGAGGGTGGAGACGGAGCCTTCGAAGCCCTCAACAACGCCGGAAGAAATGGCGGAGAGGCACTCGGTGAAGCTCATGGGGTTAGCGGTCGCGCCAAGGCACTCAAGGGTCTTGGTGAACAGAGCGGAGGAAGTGGCACGAAGAACGTGACCCTTCAGATCCTCAGGAGTCTTAACGTCGAGGTTGGTGACGACGGAGCGGAAGCCGAAGGAGTAGTGGGTGTCAAGGATGTGGATGCCCTGAGCTGCCAGTTCCTTCTCGAGGTTTGCAACGAAGTCGGAATCCATAACGTAGTTGTACTCGGCGTTGCTGCTGTAGAGCATCGGAGCGAGGACCATAGCGGCGTCGCCTGCGTAGTCAGCAAACAGGGAGGGCTCTTCAAGACCCATCCAGTTCTCGCCGTTGACGGCACGGGTGACGGAGTCGCCGTAGCAGTCAAGCTCGTTCTGGCCGTAATAGGTAACGGTGATGTGGCCGTCGGTCTTCTCGGTGATCATCTGAGCGAGCTTCTCGGACGCCTTGTAGTTCCACTCGGTGGGCTGGAAGACGTTGGAGAACTTGAGGTCAAGATGGAAGTCATCAGCGGGATCTGCCGCTGCAGCGTCAGCTGCGGGAGCTGCATCGGTCTTGGCCGTATCGGCTGCGGGAGCGGAAGCGTTGTTGTTGCCGCATGCGCACAGTGCAAAGACCATGACTACTGCCAGAAGCATTGCAATAATTTTTTTCATTTGTCTCTCCTTAGTTCAAAAATTTTTCGTTTTTCAACTCTCTGCTGCGAGCTTGCATATCTCCGGACTTGTCCGCGCTCCCAACCGCTCAGACAAGACACCGTCAGCTTTCATCTCTGAAAGCTGAAAACAGGGCGCCCTGTTTTCGCGTTTTGGTTTGTGCAGATGCCGCCCGGTGCATAGGCAAGCTGTTAACAGATTGTTAACGCTCATGTAGTATACACCATGTTTTCGGTGAATGTCAATCCGATTTTTTATGATTTTTGTTAAAATGCGCAAAGATTGGCGTTTTGCTACAAAACGCCTTTGTACTTTTGTCATAAATAATATTTTGACAATTGTTTCAATTTCTTTTCCGATGTTGTAAACTTGTTGCGGCAGGTTCTGCCATATCTCTATTTCACAGGAGCCGCAATGGTATTTTACGAAGCACATATCAAGCACACTGAGGAGACTCTCACCGCCCTCGCGCACATGCAGTATGACCTTTTCTGCACCGGCAACCGCATCGGCAGGACGGCCATAGCCGCGGGTCTGTTCGTCTTCGGCGCGCTGAACTATACGCAGTGGTGGGGTCTGCTGCTGATCGCCTACGGCAGCTATCTCATTTCCAGCAAATACGCCGCCGCGAACCGCACCGCGAAGAAGCTCGCCCAGCAGATAAAGGAGTCCGGCGGAGAGTACCCCTCCTCCAAATATATTTTTGAAGAGAACCGCATGCGCATCATTACTCTTCCTAATAATTCAGAGCTCGATCCTCTCCCCTATTCCGAGGTCGTCGGGCTTGGGGCTGATCTGTATAACTACTATATCTTCCGCACAGAGTTCGGTGGGTACATGATCCCGAAATCCGAGCTCGGCGATAAGAGCGATGAGTTTCAACGCTTTATCGAGAAAAAGACCGGCAAGCTTTTTGTGAGCAAACGCAGCCGTTTTGTGCGTCTGCGCGAATGGATGCACCGCCGTGATAACGAGCCGTATCATCTCTGATGCTCGGCGCAGTTTTCTTCTATTATAAATAATACTTCAAAACATGGAAGCAGCGCAAACCGTGCAGGAATATTCCCTGCACGGTTTGCTTATGCAGAAGTGTAAGAATATCTATAAATTTTATTCATGCTTATATCTGTCCTGTTAAAAAACTTTTTACATCCGCTTCAGGATTTGTTAAGCAATATGTGGTAAGCTATGAGTGTTGAGTCGTTAGCCAAGCGACCCGTCCCGCCGGAGCTGTCCGGGCGCAGCGGTGATGTCCGGGTGCAACCCGGAATAAAGCCTACGCCGCTGTGCCATTGGCAAAGGCAGCTTTGACGCATAAATATTACTTGAGCGCAGTCCAAAACGGCGGACCGCGCTCAAGACAAATTTATGGGCTTTTCTCTGCCGCGCCGTATATCGGCATCGGCAGCTTTTTATCCGTCAGCACCCTGCCGAGGCAGCGGCACTGCCCGCGCTCTTTTCGGTCGATGCGGATGTTCTCGCTCTCCCGCCGCGGGTTTGCGCACAGCAGGTACAGCGCGCCCGTGTAGTCCTCGCACCACTGGCGGCAGTAGACCGCGCCGCGGTAAAGAAACAGCCCCGCTTCCCCCTCCGCCGGTGTCTGCTTACGGCTCACGCATACGCGCCCTCCCCTTTTTATGTACGGCTCCATGCAGTCGCTCTCCGCAATGACGCAGAAGTCCGTACCCTCCGGCAGACCCGCGGCGTCCTCAAGGCAGTAATCCTCCCGCACAGCGCTCACTCTCCTTTTATATAATACGCATATAAACTAAACCATTTGCGCCGTGCAGTCAATGCTTTCCGCCCATAAAATGTAAAATTTTAATCAAGAAATTTGAAATACTCTTGGCAAAATCAAAAGCCGTGGTAGAATGAATCTTAATGAATTTAATACCCTCGGTTGACAAGAGCGCACACGCCTGACAGCGTGTCTTTCCGGCGCTTTTTGCCCTTTTCGTCTTGATGGGTTACGACACATCTGCGACTCAAAAACCAAAAATCACTCGAAAATCCAAAGCTGCCAGGTGCACAGCAGTTTTGCCGGAGCAGAAAAGCGTTCATGCAACGAAAAGCCCGCAGGTAATACTTTGTGTATTGCCAAGGGCTTTGAGGAAGCATGGGCGTTTTTCTGCCCGTCAAAACCGTGTGTGGCCTTGTCAATCGAGGGTAATTTTAAATTTTAGTTTTCAAAAGGCGGTGCTTAGCTTTGATCCTTCTGTTTCTGCTGCTGTCGCTCGCGGCGGTAATTATATATGTACACTTCGCGGGCTTTGTGATGTGGAAGACTCTGCTGCTGTTTGCCGGCTGCTTCATCGCGCTGAACATTCTGTTCCTGCTGTTCTGGGCAGTCGTCGCGATCTTTGTCTCGACCGCGAAGCCCATCACAAAGCAGAGCGGTATCTGCCGTCTCGGCTGCATTTCCGTCAGCTCCGTCATGTGCGGCTACGCCTGGGTGCACGCACACATCCACGGCATGGATAAGCTGCCCACCGGCGAGCGCTTTCTGTTTGTGTGCAACCACCGCTCGATGTTCGACCCGCTCATCGTTATGAGCAAGCTCCAGGAGTATAACATCTCCTTTATCTCCAAGCCCTCGAATATGCGCATCCCCATCGTCGGGCGCGTGTCCTACGGCGCAGGCTTCCTGCCCATTGACCGCGAGAATAACCGCAACGCCCTCAAGACCATCCTCACCGCCGCGGACTATCTGGAAAAGGATATCTGCTCCGTCGGCATCTACCCCGAGGGTACGCGCAGCAAGACCGGCTCCATGCTGCCTTTCCACCCCGGTTCTTTCAAGATCGCGCAGAAAGCCGGCGTCCCGCTGGTCATCGCCTCGATAAGCGGCAGCGAGAAGATCAAGCGGAACCTCTTCCTCCGCCCCACCAATGTCGATCTCAGCATTCTCGACGTCGTCCCTGCGGATAAGGTCAAGGAAATGAGCACGAACGAGCTTGCCGATTACAGCCGCGGCCTTATCGAGCGCAGCCTTCCCAAGGCTGTAAAGGAGGCTGTATGATGCGCGTCGCACTTGTTACCGGCTCCTCCCGCGGCATCGGTGCGCAGTGCGCCCGAGCTCTCGCAAAAGAGGGCTACGCCGTGTGCATAAACTGCGTTGAGCGCACAGACAAGGCTGAAGCGCTCGCTGAAGAGCTCAAGGCCAACGGCGCGAACGCCATCTGGCAGCAGGCGGACGTGGCCGATGCACTGGCCGTGCGCGAAATGGTCGCACGCACGGAGCACGAGCTGGGGCATATCTCTCTGCTCGTCAATAACGCCGGCATCGCAAAGCAGCAGCAGTTTCAGGATATTGAGCCTGAGACATGGAAGCGCATCTTTGATGTAAACCTCGGCGGCTGCTTCAATACCATTCAGGCCGTCCTGCCGCATATGCTGCATGAACACTCCGGCTGCATCATCAATATGTCCTCCATCTGGGGCGTCCACGGCGCGTCCTGCGAGGTCGCCTATTCGTCCACGAAACACGCCATCGTCGGGCTGACGCGCTCCCTCGCCGCGGAGCTTGCGCCCTCCGGCATCCGCGTCAACTGCATCGCCCCCGGCGTTATCAACACCGATATGGTTCAGGTGCTCGGCCGCGAGACGCTTGATATGCTCGCCGATGAAATACCGCTGCGCAAGCTCGGCCGTCCCGAGGACATCGCCGATGCCATGCTGTTTCTCGCAAAGAGCGAGTACACCACCGGTCAGGTCATCTCCGTCGACGGCGGGTTTATAATCTGAATTTTATAGTTTGAAACTGCCCCGCCTGACGTGCTTTCTGCATCAAGTGGGGCAGTCTTATTACAGCTCCTCAGTCTTAAAGGTGGTATAACCCTCGTAGTAGTAGCTGTGGTCTATGCCTTTCATATATATCTCGCGGTTGTCCACGTCATCCGTCAGTGCCGCTTTCAGCAGCACCTTGATCTCCGTGTCCCGAATCGGGCTGCGCTCCATGGCAAGCAGGTAATCCTCCTTGTCTACCCGGCTCCAGTCCACGACCTTGCCGATGCCGTTTTTCAGCATCAGGTCAAGCCAGATTCGCATGCTGCGTCCATTGCCCTCCCGAAACGGGTGGGCAATGTTCATTTCCACATACTTCTCAATTATCTCGTCATATGTCGACTGCGGCATTTTATCAATGTTCGTAAGCGCCGCGTCAAGATACATCAGCGGCGCAAAGCGGAAATTGCCCTTTGCGAGATTCACCGTGCGCATTTCGCCCGCGAAGCCGTAAATATCCTCAAAGAGATACCTGTGTATCTCCTTCAGAGCCGCGAACGTGCCGACGGGCAGCGCGGCGAGAGCGCCGCTTTCAAACATCTGCACCGCTTTCTTCTTGCTTATTCTTTCTTCCTCACGGGCAAGCTCCGCCGAATCGGTAATGCCCAATTTGTTTTCAAGCGCCATAGTGTCCCTCCGTCCGCCGGATAGAAATAGGAATTGATAGTATAATTATATCCTACTTGGCCGTCAAAATCAATCGCTTCTCTCCGGTGGCTTCGGGGCTGTCTTACGCAACTGCCAGCAGCACCGCGCACACTATCGCGACTGCGCCGCCTATCACGCTCACGACCGTGTAGATCTTCTTGGATTCCGGGTCGTGCTTTTCTTTTGAAAGATAGTAGATACCCGCGCCGACAACGGGGTTCAGTGTACCGATTATCGCCAGCGTTATCGCGACAAAATTGAGCGTCATCGAGAGCGTCATGTTGAGCTTGATCGTCGCCGCGCTCTCCTCGCGCAAGGTGTCCGACAGGGCAAGGAAGCCAATAAACTCACCTTCCGCCGCCACGTATGTGGCCGTGCATCCCCGGTCGATATAGTCCCCCGCCTCGCCCGGCATGGTCATTTCAACGCCGTGCTCAAGCAGCAGTGCCGCCTCTCCCTCAAGGATGCACTTTCCGTCTATCCGGGCGCACACGCCGCGCCCGGGCAGCATTTCGAACTCCTCCGCCGCGCCCAGCACAGCGCCGCTTTTCCATAGCTTGCTTCATGTATGAAGCTCCTTTCCATACCATATAGGGTATAGGTACATTATACATATAGGGGTATATGTTGTCAAGAGAAGATAAAGAAAAACCAGCCATTAATCGGCTGGTTTTCAAAATTATCATTGCATATTTGCAAAGCGCTCCACGGCTTTTGTGAAGCTCTCTATCGTCTTATCGACGTCGCCGTGCTCTATCCCGTCACGGACGCAGTGCCTGATGTGTCCCTCGAGCACTACCTTGCCGCAGCCGTTGAGGGCTGACTTCGCGGCATTTATCTGCGAAAGAATATCCTCACACGGCACGTCCTCGTCTATCATCCGGTCGATTGCCTGAACCTGCCCGATAATTTTTTTCAGGCGGCGATGCAGGTTTTCCGCATCCATACATTGTTTCATAAGCGCATCCTCCTATACCGTAAGGGGTATATGTTGAAAGTGGTATGTCTTGATTATAATTTTCGGCGCGGCGCTTGTCAACCGTATAATTTTCATCGTATCTGGTGAGACTAATTTCAGCACCCGGTATATTATTTTACATATTATGTATTGGGCGACTATTCAGGCGGCGGCAATGCCCCGCCGCAAAGTCGGAGTGTGAATCAGTCATGGTCAGACGAGGAGATATCTATTACGCCGACCTCAGCCCTGTGGTGGGCAGCGAGCAGGGCGGCATGCGCCCGGTGCTTATCGTCCAGAACGACACCGGCAACAAGCACAGTCCCACTGTGATCGCCGCAGCCATAACCAGCCAGATAGGCAAGGCACGGCTGCCGACGCACATAGAGCTTCACGCCCAAAGCGTGGGACTGAACCGCGACAGTGTAATTCTTTTGGAGCAGATACGCACGATCGACAAGTCCCGTCTGCGCGAGCGGATGGGTAAGCTTGACGACGGAACCATGACCGCCGTTGACAACGCTCTGGCCGTCAGCTTCGGCCTGCTCAACTGAGTCGGCTTTATACGGATCAGCCTGAATCTAATAAATCTCCCGCCCATATAATTGGACGGGAGATTTTATTTTGGGGGCGACGCTATGGACTATCCGCTTATGATCGACGGCAATGACGCCGGTACTCTCTCCGTGAGCGAGGAGGGGCTCTACACTTGCTTTGAGGCGCACGCCGGGGAGCATGACGGACTTGTGCGGCTCTGGGTCTGCGGCGGCGGAGAGTGCGCATACCTCGGCGTCATGCAGCCGTGGAGCGGCGGACTGTATCTTCGCCGCCGCCTGAGCCGCCGCGAGCTGAAGGACTTTCCCGCGCAGATAGAATACGCAGCTGACCGCGGCAACAGTAGTTTACATAATTCAAGTGGTTCGGTTGAAAAGCCGGATATTGAGTTTGCCGCTCCTATCGCAGGTTTACATAATTATTATATTTCTTCACTCACACCCTCCTGCCCTTTCCCGGCTGATATCCCCGAGGACGCTCCGTCCCTGCAATGGTTCTCCCGGCGCGACGGGACTCTCGTCTCCTTCGACGGTATAAGCTGCCTTGTTGCGCTGCCGACAGAGCTGCGCCATGCCGACCGGCGCGCCGTCATACGCGAGATCGCCGGACGGAAATACATGGTATTCCGCTATTGAGTATTTCGCGTTTTTGTTATATAATACAAAATTACTTAGAGATAACTCGGAGGTACATAACATGTTGATGAATGATCTCATCGTAAAGAAACGCGACGGCGGCGAACTGAGCACCGAAGAAATAGATTTCATGATACAGGGCTATACCCGCGGAGAGATCCCCGATTATCAGATGTCCGCGATGTGCATGGCCATCATTTTCCGCGGCATGAGCGACAGGGAAACGCTCGACCTCACCATGTCCATGATGAATTCGGGTGAGACTCTCGACCTCAGCCCCATAAACGGCATCAAGGCCGATAAGCATTCCACCGGCGGTGTCGGCGATAAGACGAGCCTTATTCTTTGCCCGATGGTCTCTGCCTGCGGCGTGAAGATCGCGAAGATGTCCGGCCGCGGCCTCGGCCACACCGGCGGCACGCTGGACAAGCTCGAGAGCTTCCCCGGCTTCAACATCAGCATTGGCGAGCAGCGCTTCTTCGATAACGTCAATAAGCACGGCATCGCCATCATCGGCCAGACCGCCGACCTCGACCCGGCGGATAAAAAGCTCTACGCCCTGCGCGATGTGACCGGCACCGTGCCGAGCATCCCGCTTATCGTCAGCTCCATCATGTCAAAGAAGCTGGCCTCCGGGGCGGACGTCATCGTCCTCGACGTCAAGTGCGGCGACGGCGCCTTTATGAAGACCGTCGACGAAGCCAAGGAGCTTGCCCGCGGCCTGACGCGCATCGGCAGGCTCGCCGGACGCAAGTGCGCCGCTGTCATCACCGATATGGACCAGCCCCTCGGCTGTGCCGTCGGCAACTCCGTCGAGGTCAAGGAAGCCATTTCCGTCCTCAAGGGCGAGACTAAGGGCGACCTGCTCGAGCTGTGCCTGACGCTCGGCAGCTGCATCCTCACCGAGGCCGGTATCGCCGAAAGCATCGAGGACGCACGCGCCCGGCTCACGCACGCGGTTGAAAGCGGTGCGGCGCTCAAGAAGCTTGCCGAAATGGTCTCCGCGCAGGACGGCGACGGCAATGACGTCTATGACACTTCGCGTCTGCCGGATGCAAAGGTGAAGCTCGAAGTTCCGTCCGAGGTCTCCGGTTATGTCAGCCGCATCCTTGCCGAGCACGTCGGCCTTGTGTCGATGCACCTCGGCGGCGGCAGAGCCACGAAGGACAGTGAGATAGATCTCTCCGTCGGCGTTATCCTGCATAAGAAGGTCGGCGATAAAGTCGAAAAGGGCGAGAGCCTTGCTACCATCCACGCCTCCTCCGAGGAGAAAGCGCAGGAGGCGGCAAAGCTTCTGCGTGACTGTTATCAGTTCTCTGACACGCCCGTTGAGCGCCCGGAGTTTATAAAGGCGATCGTCCGTTAAGTCCGGAGGGCATATGAAAAGAGCACTGATCGGCGGCTTTATCTCGCTGCTCGGCACCATCTGGGGTCTCGCCATAGCAGTAGCCGCCTCGAATAACCTCGTCTCCGGCTGGACTACCCCGCCGGGGCGCTTCCTCACCACCGTGTCGCAGATGGGCTTTGTCCCGCTGTTCGTCATGGCGATCGTCCTCATCGTCCTCGGCCTTGTCATAATGGCGATAGAGTATTTCAAAAAAGACAAATGGTAAAAACAGATCACCCCTTATGAGCGGAAAACTCATAAGGGGTGATTTTTATGGAGAAAAATCTGAAATCGTGTATTTATCTGCTCAGCAGTACCTCGTCGCTCTCAAGCGGGCTGCTGGCGATCTGTGCGAACATCTCTATAAGCTCGTGCTTCGAGAGGTGCTGCTTTTCCTCGCCGCGGATATCAAGGATGATCTTGCCCTGGTTCATCATGATAAGGCGGTTGCCGTGGCGGATCGCATCCTTCATGTTGTGGGTAATCATCATGGTGGTCAGCTGGTTCTCCTCAACTATCTTGTCGGAAATTTCCAGCACCTTTGCCGCCGTCGCGGGGTCGAGCGCCGCAGTGTGCTCATCGAGCAGCAGGAGCTTCGGCTTCTTGAGCGAGGACATCAGCAGTGTCAGCGCCTGACGCTGGCCGCCGGAGAGCAGGCCGACCTTTGCGGTCATTCTGTCCTCAAGGCCGAGGCCGAGTGTGCTGAGCTGCTCGCGGAACTGCTCGCGCTCGGCGTTGGTCACGGCCCAGCGCAGCCCGCGCTTTTCGCCGCGGCGCATGGCGAGCGCCATGTTCTCTTCGATCTGCATGTTCGGCGCGGTGCCCATCATCGGATCCTGGAACACACGGCCTATACACCCGGCGCGCTTGTGCTCCGGCAGGGCAGTGACGTCCACCCCATCAAGGATGATGCGCCCGCTGTCGACCGGCCATACACCGGCGACGGCGTTGAGCATCGTGGACTTGCCGGCTCCGTTGCCGCCGATGACGGTCACGAAGTCGCCCGGCTCAAGGTGGAGGGAGAGCCCTGCGAGGGCTTTCTTTTCATTTATCGTGCCCTTATTGAAGGTCTTGCAGATATTATCGAGCTTAAGCATGGCTGTCCTCCTTTGCGCGCAGGCGCTTGAAAGATGTCTTGCGCTGTTCGCGCAGGTACGGTACCGCGAGGAAGAGCGCGACGATCACTGCGGTGATGAGCTTGAGGTCGTTGGAGTTGAGCCTGAGCCACAGCACCAGCACGACCACGAGGTAGTACACGACTCCGCCGATGACGACAAAGGACATCGTGCCGAAGAAGTTGAGGTGCTTGCCGAGTATCGCCTTGCCGAGCACCTCGCCGATGATGACGGCTGCAAGGCCTATGACGATCGCGCCGCGCCCCATGTTGATATCGGCGAAGCCCTGGTACTGGCTCATAAGTCCGCCGGAGAGCGCCACGACGCCGTTGGATATCGCAAGGCCGAGGATCTTCATCGCGCCTATGTCGATGCCGAGGGCGCGGCTCATTGCGGGGTTTGAGCCTGTCGCGCGCAGGGCGGAGCCCTGCTCGGTGCCGAAGTACCAGTAGAACACGCACACCAGCACGAAGGCTATCACAAGGCTCGTGAGTATGGCGGAGGTGATATTGCGCGAGGAGAGGATAAGGTTATACTTGTCGACGCTCAGCGCCTTGTTCGCGGCCATGCCCATGATGCGCAGGTTTATTGAGTAGAGCGAGAACTGCGTCAGGATACCGGCAAGGATAACGGGGATGCCGAGCTTGACATGCAGCAGACCCGTGCAGAGCCCCGCGAGTATACCGGCGATAACGGCCACGAGCATTGCCAGCCATGCAGGCCAGCCCGCGATAATGAGCATTACCGTCACAGCGGCGCCGAGGGTAAAGGAGCCGTCGACTGTCAGGTCGGCAACGTCGAGCAGCCGGAACGTGATGAGCACTCCGAGTGCCATAAGACCCCATATAAGTCCCTGAGCAATGCCGCCGGGGAGGTTTTTTGCCAGCTTCAGCAGGCTGAGTGATGCAATGTAGGCGCTGATCGTCATGATTACACTTCCTTAATTATTTTGCAATTGCAACGTAGTCTTCGGGAACGGTGATGTTGAGAGCCTCGCAGATGTCTGCGTTGTATTCCTTGGTGAATGCGGGAGCGAAGCGGACTTCCATGGTGGAGACGTCTGCGCCCTCGGTGAGGATCTCAGCTGCCATCTCGCCGGTCGCGCGGCCGAGGTCGTAGTAGGATATGGAGAGGGTCGCCACGCCGCAGCCGGAGGCGAGGCCTTCTTCACCGGCAACGATGGGGATGCCTGCGCTCAGAGCGACGTTGTTGATAGCTTCGGTGCAGGAGGCGGCGGTGTTGTCGGTCGGGATGTAGAGCACATCGGAATTGGAGCAGGCGTTTGCGGTGACGGAGGAAACATCGTTGGAGTCTGCGAAGGTGTAGCGCTCAACGCTGTAGCCCATGTCGGTGAGGAGAGCTTCCATGCTGTCGGCCTGGAAGATGGAGTTGGGCTCACCGGAGCAGTAGAGCAGGCCGATGGTCTTTGCATCGGGGAAGAGCTCCTGGACCATCGCGGCCTGACCGTCGAGCGGAGCGAGGTCGGAAGTGCCGGAGATGTTGGTGCCGGAAACGCCGGTCCAGTTGTCAACACCGAGCGCCACGCCGTAGTCGGTGATGGAGGTGCCGAGGATGGGGATGGTGTTCGTTGCGGAGGCAGCCGCCTGTATAGAGGCGGTGGCGTTAGCCATGATGAGGTCGACCTCATCGCTCACGAACTGGTTGCAGATCAGCGAGCAGGTGGCGGAATCACCGGAAGCGTTCTGCTCCTGGAAAGTGACCTTGTCGCCGAGCGCTTCGGTCAGGGCATCCTTGAAGCCCTGAGTCGCGGCGTCAAGCGCGGGGTGCTGGACGAGCTGGCATATGCCGACAACGAAGGTCTTGTCGGCGGAAACGTCCGCTGACGGAGCCTCGGTGGAAGCGGCGGGAGCTTCGGTTGCCGCTGCCGGGGCGGAGCTGCCGCAGGCTGCGAGTGCGAGCACCATTGCAAGCACACAGATGAGAGAAATAAGCTTTTTCATTTTGTGATATCTCCTTTTGGAAATTTAACGGGGAAACAAAAAAGCTGCACAGACAGAAGTCCGTGCAGCTTTGAATGATCGAATCAAGATTCAAACCATGAATTCCGTTCTAATTGCAGCACAAACTTCTATTACTCGACATAAAAAAGTAATAGTAAAAGCCATATGCAACTGCAAAGACGAACTTTATCATGACTTTGCCTCCCTGTTTGATGGTGCAGACTTTAGCACTTTTAGTCGCTGAAGTCAATACCTTTTTTGCAGGGATTTTTTCTTTTGGCCTTTTGCACTATTGTTTGCAGCCATCGCCGCAGAAACTTTGTTGCATTTTTATGCAGATAAGTTATAAAACCTGCCTGTAACGGAAATAATTCCCTATGACAACAACGCGCCGCGCGGCTCTATCCGGCGGCGCAGACCGCACAGACAGGTCGGAAAGGCGAAAACATGGATAAAAAACGCAGAGCCGTCAGGATAATTTTGACTGCGCTCGGTGCGGCGGCGGTACTTGCGATCACCGCGGTGAGCGTATATATGCTTTGGGAGAAGCCCCCGGCGACGGCGGCTGAACCGGAGAAGCTCGGCGGCACGCTGCACACGCCCGATGAGCAGACGAGCACTCCGCAGCAGAGCCCGTCGCCCTCTGGCAGCGGGATGGAGCGCGGCACGGCATTCAGCACGAGCCGTCAGGACGGGGTGTATACCATTCTCCTCGTCGGCAATGACGACGGCACCGGCAATACCGACACCATCATGGTCGCAAAGCTCGACACCGTGCGCCATACTCTCAACGCCGTTAGCATCCCGCGCGACACGCTCATCAATGTCGACACTCCCGTGAGGAAGATAAACAGCGTCTATTGGGGCGCGCGCAACAACGGCAATGACGGCATCGAGGCGCTGCGCCGCCATGTGCGCAAGCTGACGGGCTTTGACGTGGACTGCTACGCCGTGCTCGACCTGACCGCCTTTATAGAGGCGGTCGACGCAATGGGCGGGATATGGTACGATGTCCCGGAGCGCCTGTATTATGACGGCGGCCCTGTCATCGACCTTGACCCGGGCTATCAGCTCCTTGACGGCGAGCAGGCCATGGGGCTCGTGCGCTTCCGCTACGGCTATATGAACGGTGACCTTGACAGGATAAACGTGCAGCACGATTTCCTCAAGGCCGCGGCGGAGCAGTTTCTCAGTCAGGGCAGCATACCGAACGCCTCAAAGGTGATAAGCATCCTTGCCGGGAGCATGGACACGAACCTCACGGCGGCGAACATGGCGTATTTTGCGCGCCAGCTCATGATGTGCTCAAGCGAGGATATCAATTTCTATACCGCGCCGAACACTCCCATGACCGTGCAGAACCTGAGCTACACCTTCCTCGACCTCTATGACTGGCTCGCGATGGTGAACGACTGCATCAATCCCTACTCAACGCCTGTCACCGAGGGGATGCTCGACCTTGTGTATCTCTATAACGGCAGCGTCTGCTGCACAGGCGTGCTCAACGGCGTGGGCTACTTCAGCATGGGCGGCGGCAAAGCCCCGGCTGAGGACTCTGAAGATGAGTACACCGGTGATGATTACTACGAGGAGCCCGAGGAACCGGCAGATGAACCAGACGAGGAACCGGAGCCCGAGCCGACGCTCCCGCCGCTTCCCTCATCCACTCCCTCGAATGACGATTGGCTCATAACAACGTGAAAGAACCGCTGCTTTTCGCAGCGGTTCCGATAAGATCCGGACTGCTGCAATATATCGCGGCAGTCCATTGCGCGCAGCTTCCGCAAAAAGCCGCGTCTATTATGGCTAAACTATATATTGTTATTTCTCAAATATCAACAGTTATTTGTAAAATTATTTAATGCCAGCGCCGCCCCGCATAAAATATACTCAGGAAAAGGAGTGGCTCTGTATGTCGGAACAGGAAATGACAAAGGCTGATAACAGGCAGCGTTACATCGAGCTTGGGTACAACATTGCCTATTACCGCAAGCACGCGGGGCTTACGCAGGAGCAGCTTGCAGAAAAGGCCGGGATAAGCCGCCCGCACATGGGCGCGATAGAAGCGCCGAATCTCTGCCGTCCCATTTCGCTGGAGCTGCTTTTCAATCTCGCCGACGCGCTTGGCGTCGAGCCGTATAAGCTGCTTGAGTTCAGGAACGGGAAATAAGCAAGCCGCCCCAGCGGAATTCCGCTGGGGCGGCTTATGTTTTTTCTGCTTCTCTTACAGCTCTTCGACTGTGAGCACGTCCTCAATACCGTTGAGCTCCTTGATGACGTCCTCTTCCATCTGCTTCTTGTTCGCGCGCAGAGTGATGACGGCGCAGTAATGGTGCTCGTCATCCTTGCCCGCGATGCGGTTTATTTCGATCCCGCCGAGCTTTATGCCCTTTTCGCGTATGGCGCGCAGGATGTTCTCAATGACCTCCGCATGGGCATATTCGACGTAGAGGTTCACGTCGTTTATCTTCCCGGCGAAGCGGTACTCTATCTTTATCAGCAGCAGCTCCGCCACCAGCACCATCGCCGTCGCGAATATCGCGCACTCGACATAGCCCGCGCCGCAGACAAGGCCGATTATCGCGGCCGTCCAGAGCCCGGCGGCGGTCGTCAGCCCCTTGACGCGCTGGCGCTTTGTGACGATTATCGTCCCCGCGCCGATGAAGCCGATACCGGCAATGACCTGCGCGCCGAGACGCGCAACGTCCGTATACAGGTGCATCGTCAGGAACATGTACTGGCTCGTCAGTGTCGTCATCGCCGCGCCGAGGCAGATCAGTATATGTGTGCGGAAGCCCGCCGGGCGGCGCTTGTATTCGCGCTCAATGCCTATGAGCCCTCCGCACAGCACGGCGAGGACAAGGCGGAACGCGACCGCGAGAGTATTCATTTCACGCGCAAAATCGAAAATATAAAGCATGCCCTTCGCCTCCTCAGACCTCTTCTATGGATATCACGCCATCGAGCGTGGACAGTGCCGCCAGAAGCTCGGTGTGCTGGCAGCGCATCGGCAGGCGGATCGACAGCAGTGAGTTTATCTGCGAGACATGATCGTTCTGCTGCTTGTCCAGCTCCACCTCGTAGATCCGCACCTCCTCGCGCTTGAGGAAGCCCAAGACGCTGCCGAGGTTTTCTATATTGTCGACCTCGATGTAGACCGACATGTTCACGGCCTTTGACATGATAAGGTTCTCAATGTACGGCAGGAACTTCATGCTCATCACGATCAGCAGGAAGCTTATCAGCATGCACTCATAGAAGCCCGCGCCGATGGCAAGACCCATGCAGGCCGAGGCCCACAGCCCCGCAGCGGTCGTCAGCCCCTTGACCTCGCGGCGGCCCGTGACGATTATCGTCCCCGCGCCGAGAAAGCCTACGCCGTTGATGACCTGTGCGCCGAGACGGGACACGTCTGTCTTTATCCCAAGGCTGTCGCCGATCTCCTTCCACGGCCCTTCAAACATGAGGTTGAAGTACTGGCTGAGCATGATCGTCAGCGCCGCGCCGAGTGCCACCAGCATATATGTGCGGAACCCAGCCGGACGTCCCTTTCTCTCGCGCTCGAAGCCCACAAGTCCTCCCGCGGCCATCGCGCAGAGCACCCGCAGCATCATCGACCAGATATTCAGTTGTCTCAAATAATCAAGCCAGTCAAGCATCAAACGGTTCCCCATTCATTGGTAATGAAAAACACGCAGAGCGCTGATTCTTTCAACGCTCTGCTGAAATCGCCCTCTACTGAGGGTGTGGTAATTATATCACTTAAAAGTTTTTTTTCAAGCGTTATAAATGCCAAAATAATTCCCTGTTTTTTATTGAATCTTAACAGAAAATTTGCTCAATAAGTCCCGGAATCTGTTGAAGTCGGCGTATCTCGTAATCTGGCTTCAAACCGCTCCGGTTCTCCTCGTTTTTGGGGTTGAACCAGCAGGTCTTTATCCCTGCGTTTACACCCCCGCGGATGTCCGAAGTCAGGCTGTCGCCTATCATTATCGCCCGCTCCTTTGAGAAATCCGGTATACGCGCAAAGCATGCGTCGAAGTACCGCGCGTCGGGCTTATCGTAGCCGATGCGCTCGGAGATAAATATCCCCTCGAAGTATTTTTCTATCCCGGAGCTTGCGAGCCGCCCGTCCTGCACCTGCGCGTTGCCGTTTGAGCAGATGAACAGGCGGCACTTTCCGTAAAGCGCTTCGAGCATCTCCTCTGCCCCCGGCATGAACCAGTGCCCGGTCGAGAGCACCTCCTCATAGCGATCCTGCACCTCGGCTGCGGGGACTTCGCAGCCTATCTCGTCGAACAGCTCCTGGAAGCGCCCGACGAGCAGCTTTTCCCGGCTCATCTCCCCGCGCTCGAGCATCTCCCAGTAGCGCTTGTTTATGACGCTGTAGCGCCGCAGCAGCTCCTCCGTCGGCTCTATTCCGTATTCCCGGAAAGCCGTTGTGAGCGCGCTGCGCTCGGCAATGTCGAAATTCAGTATCGTGTTGTCAAGGTCGATCAGCACTATCGGCCTGCTTTTGTTATTCTCGGTCATCTGTCTATTTTTCTCCTGTCATGGCCTTTATCGCGTCCGCCGCGGGCTCAAGGTGCATCCCGAGCGACGCCTTTACAAGCACGCTGTCACCCTTTTTTATGTATTCCGGCAGCGCCGCGACGAGCGCGGCCTTCGTCTCAAAATACACCGCGCGGCTGCCCATTGCCTCCGTCAGGTATTTTGACATCGGCCCGTAAGCCATGACGAGGTCGACGCCCTTATTCAGCGCGTACTCGCCGAGCTCCCGGTGCATCTGCGCCGAGCCCTCGCCCATCTCGCGCATATCGGACAGCACGCAAACATGCCGCCCCGGCAGCTTCATAAGCGAATCCACCGCACAGCGCATGGAATCGGGGTTTGCGTTGTAGCAGTCGTCCACCAGCGTCACAAAGCCCGTGTCCGTGACCACTCCGCGCCGCCCCACGGTCTTGTACGCCGCGATGCCGCGCTCTATTTCCTCATCGCTCAGCCCCATCACGAAGCCGACCGCCGCGCCCTCGAGCGCCGCGTAGACCATGTGCTGCCCATATGCCGGGATCTCCGCTTTGATGCTGCGTCCGTTATAGCTTATCCTGCAGCGTATGCGCCCATCAGTCAGCTGCTCGATGTCCGCGGCTTTCACCGCGCAGTCCTCACCGAGGCCGTAGCTCACGAGCTTCTGCGGGCAGGCGAGCTTACAGAGCATCGCGTCGTCCCCGTTATATATGACCGTCCCGTCCTCCGGCATGAAGGCGAGCATTTCCGTCTTTGCGCGGAACACCCCCTCAAGGTCGTGCAGAAACTCAAGGTGCGCGTGGCCTATCACCGTGAACACCGCGACCGTCGGCTGCGCTATCCGCGCAAGCGCCGTCATCTCGCCAAAGCCCGATATGCCCATCTCAATGACCGCGGCCTCATGCTCCCGCTCGATGCGCGATACCGTCATCGGTACGCCGATCTGATTATTGAGGTTCCCCTCCGTCTTGAGCACGTTCATGCGCTGTTCGAGCACGGACGATATCATTTCCTTCGCCGTCGTCTTGCCGACGCTGCCGGTTATCCCTATCACCGGTATGCTGAGCCCCCGCCGGTACTCGGCGCATATTTTCTCAAGCGCCGCCTGAACGTCGTCCGCCAGTATGACCGGCCCCGATACGCCCTCCGGCAGATATTCCGCAAGGCAGCAGGCCGCGCCCGCCTCCAGCGCCTTTGCGATGAAGCGGTGCCCGTCCACGTTCTCTCCCCGGTAGGCGACGAACATATCCCCCGGCTGCACCTGACGGCTGTCGATTATCGCGCGGCCTATGGGCGCATCGCTGTATTGGGTAAGGCGGCCGCCGCATATCGCCGCCGCGCGTGAAACTGTCATTGTCTTCATAGGTCTTTCCCCCTCTTTTACCCGCTAAGTATAACATACGCTGATAAAATAGGCAAAAGTATTTAAGGCATCTCTTAGCCCCACCCGCAAAAAAGTAGTGCATATGCGCGGCGGATATGTTATAATAGATGATGAATTATTTTGTACAGAGGTTTTTGCTATGAATTATGTTGTGGTGGATTTGGAATGGAATCAGGCGATGAGCTCCAAGTCCTCCGTGTTCAATAAGCTGCCGATCCACCTCGGCGGCGAGATAATCGAGATAGGCGCGGTCAAGCTCAAGGAGGACATGACCCCCGGCGAGGAATTTACTATCGACGTCAAGCCCGTGTACTTCCGCCGTATGCACTATAAGGTCAAGAAGATCACCGGCTTTGATAAGGAGCGTCTGGCTCACGGCATCGCCTTTGCCGACGCGCTCGAGCAGTTCCGCGCATGGTGCGGGGACGGGGTCACCTTCATCACTTGGGGCAATGACGATCAGCGCATCATGGAGCAGAACATCATCATCCATGACCTTGACTGGGACTGGATCGGCGGCTGGATAAACCTCCAGCTCATCTATAATCTCCAGACCGGCGGGGACAAGAACCAGAAGTCTCTCGCCAGCGCCATGGAGCATTTCGAGATTGAGCAGACCCGCGTCGCGCATGACGCTCTGGGCGACGCGTACAACACCGCGCTCGTCGCCTCCCGGCTCGATATGGCCGAGGGGCTCCGCCTGTACCCGGACGCTGCGCGCATCCTCGCCTCGCGTATGCCGAACTTCAAGCCCCCTGTCGAGAATGAAGGACCGGACACACTCTGCCATGAGAGCTTTGAGGGCTTTGAGAGCAAGGCCGTCGCCTTTGCTGACGAGCGCGTCACGAAGCTTGCCTGCCCGCACTGCGGCGGGGAGACCGCCTGCCTCAAGTGGGTCAATCAGGGCGATCAGCGCTATATGAATATCTACACCTGCCCCGAGCACGGCGCATTCCTCGTGCGCGCGAAGTTCCGCAAGAATACCGAGGATAACACATGGTCTGCAAACAAGCTCGTCTATGAAGCCGATGAGGACATGCAGAGATTCTATAAGACCAAGTCCGCGCAGGCGCGCCGCCGCAGCCGCGGCCACTCCCACCGCAAGAACCGCCCGGCGTAAACCCATTAATAAAATATGTTGCGCGCGCTGCATACGCAGCGCGCACATTGCATTTCACCCGGCCTATGGCCAGATATAGTTGCAGCGGCTGCCGAAAGCAGCCGCTGCTTTTTGTTTTGTTTACAGTCCCGCGTCCATCGCTTCCGCTCTGTCGAGCAGCATCTGCACGAACTCGTCGTTCCACACTCCGGTGAAGTGCAGCAGGTCGATGACCGAGAAGCGGTTGCGCATCAGGTGGCAGTTTGTGATCGCCCACCTGACGGTCTTCTCGTCGACCGGGAAGTTCAGCACGCTGTAGCGGCACGGGGCATTCGCCTTGTGCATGCACTCGGCGATGTACTCGGGCTTCTTGACCCACGGCGCGACTCTTTCCTTAAACTCGTCGAAGTCAGCAAGGAATGCCTCAAACTTTTTGCGGTTCGCCGTCCACGCTGCAAGCTTCTTCTGGTAGTCCGCCCAGCACTCGTTGGAAGCAGAGCCCGTCTCATCGAGCCACGCGAACGCGCCCTTGACTTTCGGCTCCATCTCCTCAGCCGTCGGGTAGCAGCAGTCGAGGTCGACAGCCCTCGGGTCGAACTCGTTGAGCAGGTAATCCCAGATGATGCAGGAGATTATGCCCGATACCGCGACCTGCGTGCCGTGGTAGCAGATGCCGGTGTGGCGCACCTTGGAGGCCATGTCTATCAGATGGCTCATGACATGCTCCGAACCGGAGGCCGGGGAGCTCTCGTCCGCAAGCCCCATCGAAAGGCCGCTGAGCGTGAGCACATTTGCCAGGTCGCCGAGAACCTTGCTGTCACCGGCTGCAAGCTTTTCGGAGTTTTCGAGCAGCTCCTCGCACTGGGTGCGGATCATATCGGACGGCGCGGTGTGGAAGTTCTTCCCCACGCCGAGGACGTTTCCGAGGTACCAGTCGACAGGCGCAGTCCAAGTCGCGATAAGGTCGCCGTAGCCGCTGACGTTCATCTCCGCAGGAGCCGCGGCAATGATGTCCATGTCGATTATGAGTATCAGCGGATAGCGGGAGTGAACGGTTCTCTTGACGCCGTTAAAGAGCATAACGGAGGAGTTGTCGGAGAACGCATTTACGGAAAGCGCCGTCTGCACGATGACGAGCGGCAGCGGGTTTTCCTTGTTGTAGTAATAGGTGGAGTATTTGCACAGGTCGCAGATAGTTCCGCCGCCGATGCCGACGACACAGTCGACGCCCTCAAAATGCGCCTGGATCTTTTCGGCGTTCTCGGGAGTCGTGTGGACTATACTGTCAGGCTCGGAGATAACGAGCCATTCGACCTCATACTCTGCCTTGAGCAGAGCAAGTATTTTTTCCTTGACGTTCGCCCCGGCCGTGTCGAGTATCTCGGTCGGGCCGGTGACCATGAGCACCTTTTTCCCATCGGTGAGCGCCTTTACCGCATCGCAGATGCCCGCGGCGGCACCGTGGCCGATGTTTATCTTCTTCATGCCGATGTCGCAGAGCCTCTCGGAGTTCTCCTGCGCCATCATTATCTCATGCAGCTCGTCAAGCTTTGTTGCGTCGGCTCGCGCCAGACGGTTATCGATCATTGTAGTTCCCCATTCTGCCGCTTGATAAGTCAGCGCAGCCGGAAGCCCGATCCCCGTAAGCGGCAACCGAGGTGGAACTGCGCTGTTTATAACAGAATTTTTATGGGGCAGCACCGTACAATGCTTTTTTTCTTACCGCATTATGCGGCGTTGCCATTACTCGAAATCGAGCACGCGGAGCATGCGGATAAGGGTCAGGCGGTTGCGGATAGCCGCCGAGATCTCCAGCATTTCATCCGCAAGAGACGGATCGATGCCTATGTCCTCCGGTCTGTACTTGCAGTGGCAGTCGGAGTAAAGCTTCTCCATCTCCTCAACGGGCGGGATCTGCGCGATCAGCTCGCGTATCTCGTCCCAATGGTCAACGATGTTCTGAGACGGGAAGGTCGCCAGTACGTCGTTCTCGTTTTCCTTCATGATGCCCGGCATAAGTCTCTCGCCGAACTTCTCGCGCACCCATTCCTCCGTCAGCGGCTGGAACGGCTTTGCCTTCGGCGTCTTCTTCGCCAGCTCGTGGTAGACCTTGATGCACTCGAAAGTGCCGACGCCCACGCATTCGCCGTGGATGCCCTCGGCCTTCTCGAACCTCGGCGGGTGCAGCTCGACCAGATGCGCCATCAGGTGCTCGGCGCCCGATGCTGCACGCGAGTGGTTGAGCAGTTGCATCGTCAGGCCGCTCTCCATCTGCGCCATCGTCATCGCCTCGTGGTCTGCGACTCCCGTTGCAGCGTACTTGTCAGCAGCCTCGCGCATCAGCTTCAGCGCGTGCTCCGCAAGCTCCGCCACCATCGGGCAGAAGTATTCACCCGCGACCAGATGCGCGATGCGCCAGTCGGTCAGCGAAATGTACTTTGCGAGAATATCGTTTATGCCGCTCGCGACGAGTCTTGCCGGTGCGCCCTTGATGATGTCAAGGTCGGCCACAACAAGGATCGGCGCGCACATCGGCGTGGACTTCTTCTGGCCGTTGAGTATGGCCGAACAGATGTTGGCCGTGAAGCCGTCGGATGAAGCCAGCGTCGGGATAGCAACAAAGGGTATGCCCAGCTTGTACGCGGGATAGCGGCCGAAGTCCATGATGGTGCCGGCGCCGAAAGCGACTATGACCTCCGGGTGATCCAGCTGCTTCATCATTTCCTCGATCAGCGTATCCTCAGCGTGCAGGCCCTTCGCCTCGAGCACGATCTCCTGATCGGCCTTGACGTGCTTGCCCTCGGTGAGCTGGTACACCATCGTGTCGTACACTACGGCCCGGCGCTTACCCGCAAGCCCCACGTCCTCCATGTACTGCTCGAAGTTTGCCAGAGCGTTATACTCGACGACGACCTTTTTCGTCTCAAGAGTGTGCTCCCTGCCGCAGACGCATTTGCCTACGTATTTTTCGCAATCCATTATCATACCTTTGTTCCTCCGTTCGTATTTTTATGCGTCCGCAGTGTCCAGCCGGGCATATCCGTCCCAGGCAAAGAGCTGCTTGACGCTGTCATCACCGCTGCACGCGGTTATTTCTGCAATGTAGAATATATGATCTGTGACTTCCTTCATGTCGGTCAGTCTGCATTCAAATACGACGCGGCTCCCGGATACGATCTTGGGCGCGATCTCGCTTGCCGCTTCAAGCGGTATCGAGAACATTTCCGCCTTGTTCACGTCACGGCCGGAGCAGCTGCCGCAGCGCAGCGCGGCTTCCTTAAGCTCCTCGCCGACGATGTTCAGCGCGAACTCGCCGGTAGACTGTATAAGCTTTCCGCTTGCGCCCTTCTTCCCGAGGCAGACACCTATCATCGGCGGCCTGTTGGACAGAAAAGTCCACCATGACACGGCCATGAGATTTGTGCTTCCGTCCTCTTTAAGGCTGGACAGCAGCGCGAACGGCGACGGAGCCGTAAGCCGCTGCGCCTGTGCGGCAGTAATTTTTTCCACTGTTATCTTCCTTTACTTTTTTGCCATGTAGTCCGCGACAGCCTGGAGGTTCTCTCTGAAGCTGCCGTCGGCGACGAACTTCTTCTCGAAAAGCGCGGAGCCCATCGTGAAGGTCCAGGGTCCGATATCGAACATGGTGTCGATACGTGCGAAGCTGTTGATGGAGCCTGCGATGCAGATCTTTGCGTCGACTGCCTTGCAGAAGTCGTAAGCGAGCTTCTCGCCGTCGACGACGTGGCGGTAGGCAAGGATGTCGAAGCCCTTGATGCCCTTTGCCATGAGGTCCTTCGCGTTCTGGATGATCTCCTCATTGGTGCCCTCGAGGATGCTGGGGCTGCCGGAGACCTTGCCGACGAACGGGAGGTAATCCATGCCGTTGTCGCGCAGGAGCTTTGCGACGGAGTCGTAATAAATCGTGCCCATCAGGTAATCGAAGCCGCAGTCGATAGCGGTCTGTGCGCCGTCGAGACATGAAGCCTCGTCATAGGTGACGACCTCGAGGAAGGTGGTCTTGCCCGCTGCCTTCATTGCGGCGGTGAGCGCCTTCATCTCGTCCTTGGGCAGGCCGACGTTTTTGAAGCCCCAGTACTTGACTTCTTCGATATCCTTGCACTGCTCAAAAACTTCGTGCGCGTTCTTGACGGTAACGTCATGGTGGGTAAGCATAATAATGATTTCGGGTCTCATTGTTTTTCCTCCTGAAACAGTAACAATTTGTTTTGAAATGTCCTGTTATTCAGCGGTTTTGGGTGCGCTGCTCATATAAATGATATTGGAAACCCGACCCGAAGTCAATTATCATTATACACCCGATTTCATCGAATGTGTAGCATTTTTTTCTAAATTCCGGCACCGCGCAAAACGTATTTAAAATTGCGCGTTTTGATCAAAATCTTTCGTCCCTTTCAACAAATTTTGTGTCCTGAATTTTACATATCATACATCGCCGATGTAAAATGTTCCAAATTTAACATAATTTTTTCAACAAAACTCTGTACAAATGGCCAAGTTTGATATAAAATAGTCTCATCTTTTTCGAAGGATCGATAACTATGAAAACAGATAGGAGAGAGCACAAGATCATAAGCCTGCTCGAGAGCCGCGGAGAGATGACCGTCAACGATCTCAGCCGTGTCCTCGATGTCTCGCTTTCAACACTTCGCAAGCAGCTTGCGGTCATGCAGTCCAAGGGGCTCGTCATCCGCACCTATGGCGGCGTCATGCCTGTCAACCGTGTCCCGGACGAGACCTTTGACAGTAAGCTTCATAAGAATATGTCCGAGAAGCGCCGCATCGCCGTAAAGGCGCGCACCATGATAAACAGCGTTGAAACCATCTCGCTCGGCAGCGGCACTACCGTCTTTGAGCTGAGCAATCTTCTTGCCGATATCCCGCACGGCATCATATACACCAACTCCATGCAGGCGGCGGACTATCTCGCGCGCTGTGCGGGGCTCGAGGTTCATATATGCAGCGGCGTCATCCGCAGCCATACCGGCACGATAATCGGCAATGAGGCCGCGGCCTACTTCAAGCAGCTACCGCAGGTCGACTATGCCTTCATCGGCTGCGACGCTATTGACAGCAGCGGCGACGTGTACAGTGAGAACATGGCCGTCGCGCTCGTTGAAAAGACCGTGCTCCTCAACGCAAAGCACAAGTATATTCTCTGTGACTCTTCCAAGATCGGCAAGACCGCCGTCGCCCACATCGTGAATCTCCGCGAGTGCGACGGGATAGTCACTGTGAATCTTGAAAACGGCATCGCCGAAAATTTCAAGTTCCTCACCGAGGTCATATACGCATAAAACGTCAGAAGAAGCTCGTACCGCTCCGCTTCGATCAGAGCAGTTTGAGCCGATATGAAAATGCCAGCCCCCGGCAGAGCTTCATTGCTCCGCCGGGGGCTGGCTGTTATTCATCTGTTGTCCACGGTGCATTGCCGTATTCTTTCGCTCAGTTCCTCAGTGCGTCCGGTGTCCCCCGCCGCGTCGAAGTGCTCATACAGCGCCGTGCATATCGCGGAGTAGACCGTTTTCTTGCTGTCGGAGAGTTCCCCGGTGTCGACGCTGACCGCCGCGTCATACGCGCCGTCGTAGTCGCCGCCCTCATACAGCGCACCGGCTTCGAGATATGCCTTAGTCTCCGGCTTGTATTTCTCCATCCACGCCGGGGCGAGCATCATTTTCTCCGCAAAGGCATAGCTTCCCCTCGACGCAAAATATTCGGACACTGTCCCCGATATGAAGAATATCGAGAGCAGCAGCACTGCACCGAGCACTATCCGTATCCAGTTCATTTTGCCGAGGGTCCTGTAAGTCCTGTCGTACCGTATCTGGCGGTACACGCTGTATTTGTTATCCATAGTAAAGCTCCGAAAAATAATGCTATTCATTTACGCATAAAAAGCGGACGGCGTCCGCTTTTTATGCGTTTTATAGATGCCGCCATGGCAAAAACCATAACGAGCGCCAGCGCCAGGCAAAGCATCTTCTTCATTTTCTGCATACTTTTTTCCTCCTGTTATGTTAGAACGTTAATGTCCGTCATAGGCAGCCGCACCCAAAACGTTGCCTCGTCAGGACTTTTTCCTCTCAGTTTGCGAGCAACAAACTTTCTGGAAGAAAAATAACATCTAACTTTTTTGATGTCAATTCTGTCAAAAAATGCGCAATGCCCTGAAATTCACGATTTAAAAAGTGAAATAACCGAACCGTGCATTTTGGGTGCTTTTTTCGCGTTCGTTGTATAATCACTATAAAATTTGAAATAAAAATTCTGTGAAATCCTACAAAAAATTTTTTTGCGGCTTTTGTCTCTGAAAGCGCGCAGCTCATTGATACATAAGGCTTTGCGCATTTCTTGGCTTTAATTTTTTGACCAGAAAAGCCCCTCAGAGTTTTTCGTCCGGTTCTTTGACAACGCAAAAAAATCTCCCGCACCTGACGGTGCGGGAGATTTCATATCGCATTAATAGTAACGCTTATTCTTGTTCTTGCGTGCGGCCTCGGACTTCTTGCGGCGCTTGACGCTGGGGCTCTGGTAGTACTCCTTCTTTCTGAGGTCGGCCAGAACGCCGGACTTCGCGCAGCTGCGCTTGAATCTCTTCAGAGCATTGTCCAGAGACTCGTTTTCCTTGACATAGATTTCAGACATTTATTTCCCTCCCTCCAAATACGCCTTGCGGCGCTTCAAGGGCCAATGAATTGGCTTTTTAACGTTAGTATTATAACGGCTGAAGCGTCCGTTGTCAACAATTTTATCAGGCAGAGTTTTTTATTTGAGGATGAGGTTCACGATCTTGCCCTTGACGACGATGGTCTTGACAAGGGTCTTGCCCTCCATCTGGCGCTGGATCTTCTCATCGGCGCAGGCCGCGGCGATGATCTCGTCCTCGCTCGCGTCGGTGCTGATGCGGATCGTGCTGCGCAGCTTGCCGTTTACCTGCACGGCCATCTCTCGCTCTGCGTCGATGGTCTTGCTCTCGTCGTACTTCGGCCAATCCATCTGCATTGCCATCCTGCCGTACTTTGCGGCAAAGCCCATCTGCTCCCACATCTCCTCAACGATGTGCGGCGTGAACGGGGAGAGCAGCAGAAGCAGCATCTCAAGGTCGCCCTTGGTCAAGCCGTTGGAGTAGAACTCATTGACCATAGTCATGAGCGCGGCGATAGCGGTGTTGAGCTTGAGCGTGTCTATATCCTCAGCGACCTTCTTGATGGTCTTGTGGATGATGCTCTCGTTCTTCTTGGATATCTCTCCCTCGGTGACGATGTCCATCAGGTTCCAGCAGCGGTCGAGGAAGCGCTTCGAGCCCTTGACTGCGTCGTCAGACCAGGTCGCGGTCTTCTCAAAGTCGCCGATGAACATGATGTACAGGCGCATCGTGTCCGCGCCGTAGGCCTTCACGACGTCGTCGGGGTTGACGACGTTGCCGAGGGACTTCGACATCTTGACCGCCGTGCGCTGCGCCTGTGCGCCGTACTTCTCTATGAGCGCCTGCTTCTCTTCCTCGGTCGCGGCATTGCCGACATAGTGCGGGTTCTTGCCGAGGATCATGCCGTGGGAGGTGCGCTTGGCGTAAGGCTCCTTGGTGTGCACGACGCCGATGTCGTACAGGAACTTGTGCCAGAAGCGGCTGTAGAGCAGGTGGAGCGTGGTGTGCTCCATGCCGCCGTTATACCAGTCTACCGGACCCCAGTATTCCTCAGCGTCCTTGCTGACAAGCTCATTGTCATTGTGCGGATCCATATAGCGCAGGAAGTACCAGCTCGACCCTGCCCACTGAGGCATGGTGTCGGTCTCGCGCTTTGCAGGACCTCCGCAGCAGGGACAGGTAGTGTTGACCCAGTCGGTCATCTTGCTCAGCGGGGATTCGCCGTCGTCGGTCGGCTCGTAGGATTCCACCTGCGGCAGCACCAGCGGCAGCTCGCTCTCGGGCAGCGGCACCCAGCCGCACTTCGGGCAGTTGACAAGGGGTATCGGCTCGCCCCAGTAGCGCTGACGGGAGAAGACCCAGTCGCGCAGCTTGTAGTTGACCTTCTCCTTGCCCCAGCCGTGCTCGATGGCGTACTCGCGCATCGCGGGGATAGCCTCCTTGACGGTCATCCCGTTGAGGAAGCCCGAGTTTACCATTATCGCGCTGTCGTCCTTTGCGACGAACGCTTCTTTCGTGACGTCGCCGCCGGAGACGACCTCGATGATCGGCAGGCCGAACTTCGTTGCGAAGTCCCAGTCGCGCTGGTCGTGGCCCGGAACGCCCATGACGATACCGGTGCCGTAGCCCATGAGGACGTAGTCGGAGACGAACATCGGAACGGACGCGCCGTTCACGGGGTTGATGGCCTCTATGCCGTCAAGGCGCACGCCGGTCTTGTCCTTGTTGAGCTCTCCGCGCTCGAAGTCGGACTTGCGGGAAGCGGCTTCCTTATAAGCCTCGACCTCGCCCCAGTTCGCGATGCTGTCCTTCCACTTGTCGAGCAGCGGGTGCTCAGGCGAAATGACCATGTAGCTCACGCCGAAGAGCGTGTCGGCACGGGTCGTGAAAACGGTGACGTCGTCGCCGACGTTGGTCTTGAAGGTGACCTCGGTGCCGGTGGAGCGGCCTATCCAGTTCTTCTGCTGGATCTTGACGCGCTCAATGTAGTCCAGATCATCCAGATCGTTTATGAGCCTGTCGGCGTACTTGGTAATGCCGAGCATCCACTGGCTCTTTTCCTTGCGCACGACTGGAGAGCCGCAGCGCTCGCACACGCCCTCGACGACCTCTTCGTTTGCCAGCACGCACTTGCAGCTGGTGCACCAGTTGACGGGCATCGTGGTCTTGTACGCAAGCCCCTTCTTGAACATCTGAAGGAATATCCACTGCGTCCACTTGTAGTACTTCGGGTCGGTCGTGTCGACGCAGCGGTCCCAGTCGAAGCCGTAGCCGAGCATCTTGAGCTGACGGGTGAAGTTCTTGATGTTCTGCTGGGTGATGATCGCCGGGTGGATGTGGTTCTTTATCGCAAAGTTCTCGGTCGGCAGACCGAAAGCGTCAAAGCCTATCGGGAAGAGGACGTTGTAGCCCTCCATTCTCTTTTTGCGCGTGATGATGTCCATCGCCGTAAAGGGGCGCGGATGGCCGACATGCAGACCGGCGGCGGAGGGGTACGGGAACTCGATAAGGCCGTAGAACTTGGGCTTGTCGCCGTCAGTCACCGCAGTGTAGGGCTTGCTCTCTTCCCAGCGGTCCTGCCATTTTTTCTCTATTGCAGCAAAATCATATCTCATGGTGAATCAACTCTCCTGTTCTAATCTTTTATTTTTAGTCCGAATGCCCCTGTAGTCAGGGGCAAGTAAGGGATGAGGGATCCACCACCTCTGCGTCGCTCCAAAGCCTCTCAAGGTTATAGAACTTGCGCGCCTCATCCGTGAACACATGGACGATAACGCAGCCGAAGTCCATCAGCACCCAGATGTCCGAGCGCAGACCCTCGCGGCGCACCGGCGGCTCGCCTGCCTCCGAAAGCTGCTTATCCACCTCGTCCACCAGCGCCTTTATGTGCGTGGAGGAAGTACCGTTGCAGATCACGAAGTAATCCGCAAGCACTGTCTGCTCCGTAGTCCTGAGCACCTTTATGTCTCTTGCTTTCTTGTCCTCCAAAGCTTTTGCGGCTATGGCGGCTATCTGTTCGGCTGTCAGCATGTCGCGCTTCCTCCTTGTTCTTTTTTATACCACTGGTACGCATCAACTGTATCTTTATAGGCGTCCTCGCCTCTTGAGCGTATCTCCTCAAGGCTCATCCGGAGCCCCAGCTCCATTGCCCTGTCAATGTCCTCAAAGCAGAGCTTACGCAGCGGCTCCACGCCCTCAAAGTCCCTCGTCGGCTCGGTAAAGTCGGCAAGGTAGATTATCTTTTCCATCAGGCTCATGTCCGGTTTCCCGGTCGTGTGCCAGCGTATCGCGGAATATATCCCGTCCGGTATCCCGAACAGTTCCCGCGCAAGCGCAGCGCCCGTACGTGCATGGAGTATCCTCGGGTTTCGCCTTTCGGCGGCGTCGAGAATAATACCATATTTATCGCACATTATCAACTGTTCTTCGTCACTGAGTTTTTTCGTTATATCGTGCAGTATGCCCGCCTCGGCCGCTTCGTAGACGTCCGCGCCCCAGCGCCGTGCAAGCTTCACCGCCTGCTCCTCACAGCCCGCGACGTGCCTTGCGCGCTTTTCCGTGAGGTACGGCCGCACCTTTTCCCGCAGCCAGCGCAGCTCGGGCTTTGCGGCGTACCAGCGGTTCTTGATTATCAGCGAGTATACCCCGTCGTCCAGAAGCTCCGCGCCCCCGGCCTTCGGCAGCATCGCGCGTATCTCCGCCGAGCTCATCGGCAGCGGCTCATGCTCTATGAGCCTGATATGCGCGCCGTCCTCGTTTTCAAGGCTGCGCTTGAATGAGAGTATCTCTCCCCTGTCGTCCGTCTCGCGTGATAAGACCGCCAGTGTGCAGTTATCCAGCAGGTATTTATACTCGTGCCATTCGCGGAAGCTCAAAAACATGTCCGTCCCGACGACGAGATAAAGCTCATCCTCCGGGTATTTCTCCCGAAGTATGCCGATCGTGTCGGCGGTGTAGCTCTTGCCCTCGCGCTCCATCTCCATCGGGGAGACCTCCGCGCCGGGTATGCCCGCAAAGGCCAGCCTGCACATTTGGAGCCTTGCCGCAGCGTCCGGGCTCCCGGCTGCCGCCGCCTTGTGCGGGGCGATGTTCGTCGGTATTATCAGGAACCTGTCCGGTCTCAGCGCCTCATATACCGACTGCGCCGCCGAAACATGCCCCAGATGCGGCGGGTTGAAGCTCCCGCCGTAAATGACCGTCGTCATTTTTTCTTATCCTTTACCAGCACTATCTTCGGCTCTTTCTCGTTGCGCTTGTAGAGCACGAACTTCGTGCCGATGACCTGTACGCCCTCTGCCCTGCACTTCTCGCAGAGCTCGTCGCAGGCTTCGCGCGCGGTGAGCATCGAGTTTTCAAGCACCTTGCCCTTCACGAGCTCGCGCGCCTTGAGCGCCGCGGACACGGAGTCTACAACGCTCTCCGTTATCCCGCCCTTGCCTATCTGGATTATCGTGTCTATGCTCATCGCCATGCCTCTGAGCTGGGCTCTCTGCTTACTTGTTATTGCCATTATAATACCTCTTCAGTTCCTCGGCAAAGGCTCTCAGCGCCTTGCCTCTGTGGGATATCGCGTTCTTTTCGTCCGGTGTGAGTTCTGCCATGCCGCGCTCCACCACATCGGGCTTGAACACCGGGTCATAGCCGAAGCCGCCGTCACCCTTCGGGCCGTGCATTATCTCGCCCTCGCACTCGCCGCGGGAGCGCAGCACCGTGCCGTCCGGCATCGTGCAGCATATGCAGCACACGAAGCGCGCGCTGCGGTTCTTCTCATCGCCGAGCTTATTGAGCAGGTAGTTGTACCTGTCCGCGTCGGAAGCGTCATGTCCGGGGCCGTAGCGCGCCGAGTATACGCCCGGTTCGCCGCCCAGCGCGTCGACCACAAGTCCCGAATCGTCCGCGACCGCCGCGCAACCGAGCGCGTCGGTGACGGCCTTGGCCTTGAGATAGGCGTTCTCCTCAAAGGTCGTGCCCGTCTCCTCGACGTCGAGATGCAGCCCCGCCTCGCTCTGGCTCAGAAGCTCTATGTCCATGCCCTCGACAAGCTGCCTGAACTCGCGCAGCTTGTTCTTGTTGTTGCTTGCAAGTATAAGTCTCATTTGAACAGCGCCTCCACAAAGTTTTTCCCGTCAAACGGGATGAGGTCGTCCACCTTTTCGCCGACGCCGACGTACTTGACCGGCAGCTTCAGCTCCTGCGCTATTGCGAAGACTATGCCGCCCTTGGCCGTGCCGTCGAGCTTTGTGAGCACGATGCCCGTGAGCCCCGCCGTGTCAAGAAACTGCTTTGCCTGTATCAGGCCGTTCTGCCCCGTCGTCGCGTCGAGCACCATCAGCGTCTCAACGTCCGCTCCGGGGAGCTCGCGGTCGATGATGCGGCGCATCTTTGAAAGCTCGTTCATGAGGTTCTGCTTGTTGTGCAGCCGCCCCGCCGTGTCGATTATTATAACGTCCGCGCCGCGGGCTTTGCCCGCGCATATACCGTCGTATACGACCGCCGCGGGGTCGCTGCCCTCCTCGTGGCGCACTATGTCAGCGCCTGTGCGCTCTGCCCATATGCCGAGCTGTTCAGCTGCGGCTGCGCGGAAGGTATCGCCCGCGCACAGCAGCACCTTCTTGCCCTCGGCTATCAGCATCGCGGCAAGCTTTCCTATCGTCGTCGTCTTGCCGACGCCGTTTACGCCCACCATCAGTATTACCGACGGCTTGGTCGAGAGCTTCAGGCTGTTGTCGCCCGTTTCGAGGTACTGCATCAGTATCTCCATCAGGCATTCCTTTGCCTTGTAGCCCTTGGTTATGTTGCGGTCAAAGCACATCAGGCGCATTTTTTCAATGACCTTGTCGGTCGTCTCCGCGCCGATGTCGGACATGACGAGCAGATCCTCCAGCTCCTCATAAAAATCGTCGCTCTCGAATTTGTAGTTTTTGAAGAGCTCTTCAAGCTCCTCCATATTCGTGCGGGTCTTTGTGAGTCCCGAAAAAATCTTGTCAAAAAATCCCATGCCTTGACCTCCTGTATTTTATTTACTCAGACTGTCAAAAAATTTCGCTTTGAAGCCAGAGAACTGAGCAGCGGGGGAGCTTGAGGGGGCAAGGCCCGCCTCAAATCGGATAAACCGCCGTCGAAAGCCTTGATATATCGAGGCTTTCGGTAACAGCATTTTGAATGCTTTCAAAATGCTCGGCGGAAAGCGCGGTCAAAAAAGTCCTGTAAGGACTTTTTTGACAAGCTGATTTACTGCGTTATCGTCTTCTGCGCGTCCTCAAGGTCGAGCTCGATGACCGTCGATACGCCCTTTTCCTGCATCGTCACGCCGTAGAGCATGTCGGCCTCTTCCATCGTGCCGCGGCGGTGCGTGATGACAAGGAACTGCGTCTTGTCGGACATGCGGCGCATGTACTCAGCGTAGCGCGTGACGTTCGCCTCGTCCAGTGCTGCCTCAATTTCGTCCATCACGCAGAACGGCGTGGGGCGCACCTTGAGTATCGCGAAGTACAGCGCTATCGCAACGAACGCCATCTCTCCGCCCGAGAGGAGACTCAGGTTCGTCAGCGCCTTGCCCGGCGGCTGCACCTTTATCTCTATCCCGCAGTTGAGCACATCGTTCTCGTCCTCGAGCCTGAGCGCGGCTTTGCCGCCGCCGAAGAGCTCAAGGAAGGTCTGGCGGAAGCACTCGTCTATCTCCTTGAAGCGCTCGACGAAGACCTCCTCCATCTGGCTCGTGATCTCCTTGATGATGCCGACAAGCTCGCTCTTCGCCTTTGTCACGTCGTCGCGCTGTCCGCTGAGGAAGCCGTAACGCTCGCTGACTCTGTCGTATTCCTCTATCGCGCCGAGGTTCGGCGTGCCGAGGGCGTTTATCTGGCGGCGCAGCTCGCCGATGAGCTTGTTTGCTTTCGGCAGGCTCTCCACCGGCTGGCGCATCGCCTGCGCCGCAGTATGGCTCAGCTCATAGTTTTCCCAGAGCTTGTCCATTATCTGCTTTTCTTCCATGTCGGCGGCAAGCTTCTTCTGCTCTATCTTCGCGACTTTCCGTTCGAGGTCGAGAATGTCGCCGTTGCGCTCCTGTGCCTCCTTGTCGGCGCGGGTACGCTTGCCCTCAAGCTCCATCTTGCTGCGGCTTATCTCGGCGATCTCGTTCTTGATGGCCTTGGCTTTCTCATTTATCGCGGCGATCTCCGCTTCCTTTTCTTTCAGCCGCTCGTTGAAGCTGTCTATCTTTCTCTGGTAGGCTTCCACCGCCTCGCGCCGCGCCTGGCTGTCTCCGGTGAGGCTTTCGAGCAGGAGCTTCAACTGCGCCGCAGAGCTTTCCACCGCGCGTTTTTCCGCTTCAAGTGAGGAGAGACGGCTCTTTATCTCCGCCTGTTCCTCCAGCTTCATGTCAAGCTGGTAGCGCACGGCGGCAAGGTCGGTCTTTGCCCGCTCAAGCTGCTGGGTATAGCTCTTCTCATTTTCGGCGAGCTTTTCGCGCTGCTTTCTGAGCTTTTCCAGCTCGTTTGCACGGGAGATTATGCCCGTGCCCTTTGCGCTGCTGCCGCCGGTCATTGAGCCTCCGGCGTTTATAAGCTGCCCGTCCAGCGTCACGATGCGCAGACGGTTGCCGTTATTCTTCGATATCCTTATCGCGTCGGTCATCGCTTCGGCAATGACCGTCCTGCCGAGGAGGTTTTCAAAAATGTCCTTGTATTTTGCGTCATACTGCGCAAGCTCTGAGGCGATCCCGACAAAGCCGGGGTCGTTTACCGGCGCGTCGCGCATTACATTGCCGCGGATCGTGTCCACCGGGAGAAATGTCGCGCGGCCTGAGTCGTACTTCTTCAGCAGCTCTATCGCGCGGCGGCCGTCGTTCTGCGTATCGACGACGATGTTCTGCCCCGCTGCACCGAGTGCCGTTTCGATAGCAAGGGCAAATTCGTCATCCGCGCGGATGAGGTTTGCCACCGGCGCATGGATGCCCTTGAGGTTCCCGCGCCCCGCTTCGCGCATGACGGTCTTGACGGCCTTGGAGTAGCCCTCATAGTCCTTCTCCATTTCGGAGAGCATCGCGATGCGCGAATCCATCGACCGCGCTTCGACTGATATTTTGTTAACTCTATCGCTGAGCTGGGCGACGCTGCTCTCTCTTCCGCCGAGCTTCATGCGGCAGCCCTCGACCATGTTGGAGTTCGCGGTCAGCTCTTCGCGCACGGTGGTCAGTTCATGGTCGATTTCGGCCATGCGGCCAAGGCTCTCGTCAATGCTCTGCTGCACGCCGCGCACGCGGTTTTCCTGCTCGGCAATGTCGCCGAGCATACGGTCCATGCTCTCCTTGCTGCTCTTCACGTCCGCGCGCAGCACGGCCGCCATGCTCTCGCACTGGGCCGCCTGACCCTCCGCCGCGGAGAGCCGTTCGCGCGCCTGTTCGGACTCGATGTCCTTGCGGTGCATACGCTCGCTGATGCTGCCCGATGAGGCATAAAGCGCCTGCAGCTCATTCTTCGCCTGCTCAAGGCTTTTTTTCGTCTGCTCATATTCGGCGCTCACAAGCTCTGACTGCTCATGCAGCTTATCGAGCGTCGCCATCCATGCCGAGACTTCCTGCACCTTGAGCTCGTCGCGCAGCCTGAGGTACTGCTTTGCCGTTTCTGCCTGCTTTTTCAGCGGGCCGACCTGCATTTCCAGCTCCTCTATCTTGTCATTTATGCGCAGGAGGTTTTCCTCCGTCTTTTCAAGCTTGCGCTCCGCTTCCTCTTTTCTGTAGCGGTAGCGGGAGATACCGGCGGCTTCCTCAAAGACCTCGCGCCGGTCGGTCGAGCGGCTCGAAACTATCTCGCCTATCCTGCCCTGACCGATGATGGAATACCCGTCGCGTCCAAGGCCGGTGTCCATGAGAAGGTTGTTGATATCCTTGAGGCGCACGGATTCGCGGTTGATGTAGTATTCGCTCTCGCCGCTGCGGTAATAGCGGCGGGTCAGCATTATCTCACTGCTGTCGGAATCGAAGATGTGGCCTGAGTTATCGATGATGAGCGAGACCTGCGCATAGCCGAGAGCGCCGCGCTTTTCGGTGCCGCCGAAGATAACATCCTCCATTTTGCTGCCGCGCAGCGCCTTGGAGCGCTGCTCGCCCATGACCCAGAGTATGGCGTCGGATATATTGGATTTGCCGGAGCCGTTCGGCCCGACGATCGCGGTTATATTCTTTTCAAAGGTGAGGCGGGTCTTGTCCGGGAAGGACTTGAACCCCTGAATTTCCAGTGCTTTTAAATACAAACCAAAGTCCCCGTTCAATTTCAAGGCAGCGCCGCATAATACACCTGCCGCATTATGCGGCGCTGCCCAAAGTACAAATTTATCAGGTTATTATATTACATTTCCCGCGGCATTTCAATGTCGAGTATTTGAATTTCTTGCCCGGAAAGCTCCGTCTTTTCGGTTATTCTGATGTTTTTCAGGCCGAATTCCTCCGTCAGCGCTTTGGTGCTGCAGCGGTGCTGCCCCGCCATCTGCGAGGCTTTGCCCCTGCCGACGGCAAGCGTCACGGTGCTGCCCGGCGTGATGCCGTCCAGCAGCTCCCGCGCCTTCTGCAGCATGATACGCGAGCGCACCAGCTCTCCGAGTGCCGGGTGATACGCACCGCCGGCAGCGTCGCCGCCGGAGAGGTCGTCCGTCGGGTTCAGACCGAGTCGGATGATCGGTATGCCCGCCGCTTCAAACAGCGGTACGAGCTGCGCGCAGACGCTGACCGCGTCCTCGACAGTGTGTTCCCTGTACTTCCCCGCTCTCCACATGTCGTAAAGCGCGGTGTCGCGGACGATGACCGTCGGGTAAATGCGCACGCCGTCCGGTTCGAGGGCAATTATCTTCCTCGCCGTCTCAATGTCCTTCTCCGCCGTGTCCCCGGGAAGCCCCGTCATCATCTGGAGAATGAGCCTGAAGCCCGAAGCTTTTATAAGCTTCGATGCGCGCTCCACATCCTCCGCCGTGTGCCCGCGCGCCGAGCGGCGCAGCACCTGCGCGTCCATCGACTGCGCGCCGAGCTCGACCGTCTCAACGCCGTAGCGGTGCAGGCGTTCGAGCACCGTCTCATCTATCGCGTCGGGGCGGGTGGAAAGGCGAATGGCGTTTATCTCCCCGCGGTCAAGATAGGTCTTTGCCGCGCCCAAAAGCGCCTCCTGCTCCGCCGCCGGGATGGCCGTGAAGCTGCCCCCATAAAACGCCAGTTGCCGCTTTCCTCCCTTTGGGAGAAAGGCGGCTGCGTTCTCTATTTCGTCTGTAACGGTCTGCGGCGTCGCAGGCTCAAGCTGCCCGGAGATGCGGTTCTGGTTGCAGAACACACAGTTATGCGGGCAGCCGAGATGCGGCACAAAAACCGGGATTATGCTCTCTCTGGCGCTCACTTCTTTAGTGCCTCCAACGCCTTGCAGGCGGCCATCTGCTCGGCCTCCTTCTTTGACCTGCCGCTGCCCTCGCCGGTGGGCACTCCATTTATGAGCACGCGGAAGGTGAAGAGCTTGTTGTGATCCGGGCCGGATTCACCGATAAGCTCATAGCTGATGACCTGGTTGCTGCGGCGCTGGACAAGCTCCTGAAGCTCGGTCTTATAATCGGCGATGTGGTGCGCTTCGCCAAGCTCCGCCCCGGCAAGGACGTTCGCCATGATGAAGCGGCGCGCTTCGTCGATACCGGAATCGAGATAGAGCGCGGCGATTATCGACTCGACCATATCCGCGAGGATCGACGGGCGCTCCCGTCCGCCGGTGTGCTCCTCGCCGCGGCCGAGGCGCATATACTCGCCCAGACCGAGCGCGAGCGCGGCCTTATGCAGGCTCCCCTCGCACACGAGCTCCGCGCGCAGGCGGGTCATCCGACCCTCGGGCAGGCTCGGCTCATGCGAGTAGAGAAACTCTGCCGTCACGTAGCCGAGAATGGAGTCTCCAAGGAACTCAAGGCGCTCATAGCTTTGGCAGGGCGTGCTGTGGCGCTCGTTGGCATAGGAGCTGTGCGTGAGCGCGGTAACGAGCAGGCCGCGGTTTTTGAAGCGGTAGCCGATCTTCTCTTCAAGTTTATCCATTACTGTTCAGCCTTCAGTTTCATATATTCGATATTGGCCTTGATATCGTCGATGACGCCTGCGTCGACAAAGGTCATGGCCTGACGCACCGCGGCAAAGATGCAGGCGGCGTTCGAGGAGCCGTGCGCCTTTATGACGGGCTTGGAGATGCCGACGAGCGCCGTGCCGCCGACCTCGTTGACGTCCATCGACTTTTTCATTATGCCGAGGTCTTTCTTCAGAACGGCAGCGGCAAGCTTGTTCTTCGTGCTCTTATAGAACACGCCCTTGAGAGACTTCATCATGTACTTGATGACGCCCTCGGTGCTCTTGAGGAGAACGTTGCCGGTGAAGCCGTCAGTCACGACGACGTCTGCCGTGCCGTTAAACACACCCGTGCCCTCAACATTGCCGATGAAGTTTATCCTGCCCTCTTCATCCGCGTTTTTCAGCAGGGCAAAGGCCTGATGCTGGAGCTCTCCGCCCTTTGTGTCCTCGGTGCCGACGTTCAAAAGCCCCACGCGCGGGTTCTCGCAGCCCATCATCTTCTTGGCATAGAAGCTGCCCATATAGGCAAACTGGAGAAGATACTCGGCGGTACACTCAACATTCGCGCCGCAGTCGATGAGCATGACGCCGCGCTCCCCTGCCGGGAGAACGGGAGCCATCGCGGCACGGCGGATGCCGCTGATGCGCTTGACGATAAGCGTCGCCCCTGTGAGGAGCGCGCCGGTCGACCCGGCGGAGACGACCGCGTCGCCCTTGCCGTCACGCAGGAGATTGAGCGCAACGGTCATGGAAGAATCCTTCTTGCGGCGGGTGGCGGTGCTGGGGTCGTCCTCCATGGTGACGACCTCGCGCGCGTCGACTATCTCAAACTCGCCCTCCGCGCAGCCCTCTTTTTCAAGGCAGGCTTTCACATCCTCGATACGGCCGACAAGGCAGACTTCCACGCCGAGCTCGCGCTTTGCGCGCACCGCTCCCTTTACGATCTCCTCAGGGGCATTGTCGCCGCCCATTGCGTCAATGATTATCTTCACAGTGAAAAACCTCCTTAGCCTTCAGGCTCTCTATGATCTCAAGGGAACGCTTCGATATCTCGGCGTTCTTGTTTCTCTTTCCTTTCACCCTGTAGCCAAGGGGACTGATGATGCCGAAGTTCACATTCATCGGCTGGAAATCGCCGACGCTGCCGCCGGAGACATACAGGCTCAGCGCGCCTATCGCCGTCTCCTGCGGGAAATCCACAGGCTCCATGCCGAGTACGCGCGCCGCCGTCTCAATGCCGACGAGCATGCCCGAGGCCGCGGACTCCACATAGCCCTCGACGCCGGTCATCTGTCCGGCAAAGCTGATGCGCCCATCTGTGCGCAGGCGGTAATACCGGTCAAGCAGCTTCGGGCTGTTGAGATATGTATTGCGGTGCATGACGCCGTATCGCACGAACTCCGCGTTCCTGAGCGCGGGGATCATGGAGAACACGCGCTTCTGCTCGCCCCATGTCAGGTGCGTCTGGAAGCCGACGATGTTATAGATAGTGCCGTCGGCATTGTCGCGCCGAAGCTGGACGACGGCATAGTTTTCTCTCCCGGTGCGCGGGTCGATAAGCCCGACGGGCTTCAACGGCCCGTAGCGCAGGGTATCCACCCCGCGGCGCGCCATGACCTCGACCGGCATGCAGCCCTCGAACACTCCGCCGTCGTCAAAGCCGTGTACCTCCGCTTCCTTCGCGTGGGTCAGCTCCTCGACAAAGGCAAGGTACTCGTCCTTATCCATCGGGCAGTTTACATAGTCTGCCGTTCCCTTGTCATAGCGCGAGGCAAAGAACGCGGAATCCATGTCCACGCTCTCAAGCGTCACGATGGGGGCGACGGCGTCATAGAAATGCAGGTCGCTGTCCGGACAAAGGGCGGCTATCTTCTCGGCGATAGCGTCGCTCGACAGAGGTCCGGTCGCGATGACGACCTCGCCCTCCGGGATCTCCGTCGCCTCGGCGCTCACGACCTCGACATTCGGGAGACTCTTTAATTTATCGGTGATGTATTTTGAAAAGCCCTCGCGGTCGACCGCCAGCGCGCCGCCCGCGGCGACCTTATTCGCGTCCGCGCTCTCCATGATGAGAGAGCCCATCGCGCGCATTTCGGCCTTGAGCAGACCCACGGCATTGGTGAGCTCATCGCTGCGCAGAGAGTTTGAGCAGACGAGCTCGGCAAAGTTCGGCGAGGTATGCGCCGGGGTCATCTTCACCGGCTTCATCTCTATGAGCTTCACATTTATGCCGCGCTTTGCAAGCTGCCACGCGCACTCGCTTCCCGCAAGCCCCGCGCCCAGAACAGTAACCGTTTTCATTAATTATTCCTCTGTATCCGCACTTTTCTTTGTGCTTGTCTTTTTCGCCGCTGTAGTCTTCTTGGCGGTCGTTTTCTTTGCAGTTGTTTTCGCCGCAGTCTTCTTCGCAGCCGTCTTCCTGGCGGGCTTCTTCTCTTCTTCACCCTCGGCAGCGGCTGCCTTTTCCGCAGCCTTTGCGGCCTTCTCGGCGGCTGCCTGTGCCTTCTCCTCGGGCGTCTTTTTCTTGAAGGTGCGCTTATCCTCGGGGACGAAGTTCGGGCACTGCTCGTTTATGCAGAAGGACTTGAGCGGTCCTCTGCCGCTGTGCTTGAACATGGTCTTGCCGCAGGCGGGGCAGAAGTCCTTGGTGGGAACGTCCCATGTAATAAAGCCGCAGTCCGTGCCGCGTTCGCAGGCGTAGAACACATAGCCCTTCTTCGAGGTGCGCTTGAGGATCCTGCCGCCGCACTTGGGGCATTTGCCGGGCATCTCGACGACGATGGGCTTTGTAAAGGTACAATCCGGAAAGCCGGGGCAGGCAAGGAAATACCCGAAGCGTCCCTTTTTCACAACCATCTGGCGGCCGCAGACGTCGCAGTATTCATCGCTGAGAACATCCGGAACCTTGAGCTTCACGCCGTCCATAGCCTTTTCGGCCTCATTCATCTCCCTGCTGAAGTCCCCGTAGAAATCGGCGAGGACGTCGCGCCACTGTGCCTTGCCGTTTTCTATACCGTCAAGCTCCTCCTCCATCTGGTTTGTGAACTTCAGGTCGACGATATCGGCAAAGTGCTCTTTCATAAGCCCGGTGACAACTCTGCCGAGCGGCGTGGGCTTGAGGTACTTGCCCTCTTTTATAACATAGTCATGGGAAGTGATGGTGGATATAGTCGGCGCGTAGGTGGACGGGCGGCCTATGCCCTTTTCCTCCATGGCGCGGATGAGCGTAGCCTCGGTGAACCTTGCAGGCGGCTGGGTGAACTGCTGCTCGGGGATGAGCTTTTCGAGCGTCAGCGCCTGACCCTCGCTCAGGCTCGGCAGGGGATTTGCAAGCTCGCTGCTCTCCTCGTCCTTCGCCTCCTCGTACACGGCGGTGAAGCCCTTAAACTTCATTTCCGAATAGGTTGCGCGGAAGGTGTAGCCCGCGGAGGAAACTTCGACGGCGACGTTATCATACTTTGCGTTTGCCATCTGGCAGGCGGTGAAGCGTCCCCAGATAAGGCGGTAGAGCCGGTACTGCTCCTGCGTCAGATCCTTGCGCACAAGCTCCGGCGTGAGGTTCACATCCGTCGGGCGGATGGCCTCATGCGCGTCCTGCGCGCCGGCCTTGGTCTTGAAGTGCCGCGGCGAGCCGGGGTAATACTCGGGGCCGTAGTGCCCGATGATGAAGTCCTTCGCGGCGGCAAGCGCTTCCTCGGATAGGCGGAGAGAGTCGGTACGCATATAGGTGATAAGGCCGATGCTGCCGTGCCCGCTTATCTCAACGCCCTCGTAGAGCTGCTGGGCGATGGACATCGTGCGGCGCGGGGTCATGCTCAGGCGGCGCGAGGCCTCCTGCTGAAGAGTTGAGGTGATAAACGGGGGCGCGGGCGACTTCTGCTTCTCGCCGCGCTTGACACCGGAGACGGTGAAGGGCTGCGCCTGCACGGCGTTTATGACCTCGTCGACCTCGTCCTTGGATCTGAGCTCCTGCTTCTTATCGCCCTTGCCGTGGAAGCGGGCGGTGAACACGGCGTCCTCCGCGCCGCAGTTGAGACGCGCGTCGAGCAGCCAGTACTCCTGGCTTTGGAAAGCCTCGATCTCCTCCTCGCGGTCAACGACCATGCGCGTGGCAACGGACTGCACACGTCCCGCGGACAGACCCTTCTTTATCTTGCGCCAGAGCAGCGGGGAGAGCTCATAGCCGACGATGCGGTCGAGTATGCGCCGCGCCTGCTGGGAATCGACAAGATTCTGGTCGATGCTGCGCGGGTTCTTGATGCTCTCGGTGACGACCTTTTTGGTGATCTCGTTGAAGGTCACGCGCTTGGCCTTTTCATCGTCAAGCCCAAGCAGCTCCTTGAGGTGCCATGATATGGCTTCGCCCTCGCGGTCAGGGTCGGTCGCGAGGTAGACGGTCTTTGCTTCCTTGGCTTCCTTCTTGAGCTCGTTGATGAGCTCCTTCTTATCCCGAACGGGGATGTACTGCGGCTCAAAGCCGTGCTCTATATCAACGCCCATCTTGCTCTTGGGCAGATCTCTCAGATGTCCCATCGAGGCCGTGACCTTATAGCCGCTGCCCAGATACTTCTCAATGGTCTTGGCCTTGGCCGGTGACTCGACTATGACCAGATCCTTCGCTTTTGCCATTATTTATCCTCATTTCATTGCCGTATTCAGGCTCACTCTCCGCCCGGGTACGCGGCGGATATAACCCTTGATCTCCAGCACCGTCAGCTGCGAGAGCACCTTTGCCGTGCCCAAACCGGTGCGTTCGATCACATCGTCGATATGCGCCTGCTCACCGCCGATGGCCGTGATTATCTTCAGCTGCTCCTCATTTAACCGGGAGAGCTGTTCTGACAAGTCAATATATCCTTTGGTTATGTTGTTGTCAATCTCTTTTTTTGTCGAAACCGGTGTTTTTTCCTGCTTTGCGGCAGGTTTTGCCCGCTCGGGCGGTACGTTTTTCACTTCCTCCGGGACGCTGACTCGCCCGCTCGGCTTCACTATTTTGTCCGGAAACAGCGCTTCGAACTCGCACATAACGTCCCAGCCGCTTGTCACGGGCTTTGCCCCGTCCTTGATGAGGCGGATGGTGCCGACGCTGTTCTCGGCATCGGCATTGCCGGGGACGGCGAATATCTCGCGCCCCTGCTCAAGCGCCTCCTGCGCGAAGAGGAGACTTCCGCTGCGCTCCGGTGCTTCGACCACGACGACGCCCTGAGAAAGCCCCGCGCTCACGCGGTTGCGGTCGCGGAAGAAGAACTTATGCATGACTGTCCCGGGCGGGTACTCACTTATGAGCGCGCCGGAGACGGCAACGTCCCTTTGCAGGCGGTTATCCTCGCCGTGCGGAGTGCCGAGAACACCGATGCACCTGCCGCCTGCGAGCAGGCAGCCCTCTGCCGCGGCGCGGTCGACGCCCTCGGTGAGCCCGGAGACGATGATGCCGCCGCATTTGACTATTTCATAGGCGAGAGTGCGCGCCATTTTAAGCCCGTATGGGCTTGCACGGCGTGTGCCGACTATCGCAATCGCTGGGGTGTCGTCCACATTCGGGAGACGCCCCTTGACGTACAGCACCGGCGGCGGAGCGTAGGTGTTGCAAAGCCAGCGCGGATAGCGCGCGTCCTGCATGGTGAGGATATCTATCCCCTGCCGGTCGCACTCGGAGAGGATATTATCGCAGGCGCTCATGTCCCGTGCTTCGAGCACTGCCGCGTCGTTGGCGCTCACGCCGGGCACAGTCCTGAACTCACCCTCGGGCGCAAACCATACGCGTTCGGCGTCGCCGTAATGATCGATAAGCGCGGCCTTTGCCGCCGGTCTCACATTGGTCAGGCTCGACAGCCACAGCCAGTATTTTATTGCGGACATCTGCCTCACCTGCCCTCTCAGTTTATCTCACGATCTCCCACATGACTATCGCCGCGGCTATCGCGGCGTTGAAGGATTCGCTGCCCGGCGTCATGGGGATGATGACCTCCCCGTCGCACAGGCTCAGAAGCTCCGCGCTCAGTCCCCTGCCCTCGCTGCCGATGGCAACGACGGCGTTTTTGAGCTCCGCCGTGCGGATATCCGCCGCGCGCTCGGAGAGCGCCGCGCCGTAAAGCTTCATGCCGCGGCTGTGGATATATTCCGCGGCGGCGGTTATGTCCATACGGACGATGTTTTCCCGGAAAATTGCGCCCATTGTGGCGCGGGCGGTCTTGGGACTGTAGACGTCCGCGCAGGCGCCGCAAAGAATAACGGTGTCAAAGCCCAGCGCCGCCGCCGTGCGGATGACGGTGCCGACATTGCCGGGGTCCTGCACGTTTTCAAGCAGGACGGCGCGGCGCAGCTCCGCGCTATGCCCCTCGGGCATTGCGAGCGTGAACACCGGGCCGGGGCTGTTCTTCATCGGGGAAGCGTAATCGAAAAGCTCTGCCGGTGCGATGTACTGCTTCGCGCCGTCCAGCCCCGGAAGCTCCTCCGCTGCGTCCTTCCACAGCACTGACTGCACCCGCGCGCCCTTATCGAGCGCCTCGGCGAGCAGCTTTATCCCGTCGCAGAGGTACTCCGCGCAGGCATAGCGGTAATCCGCATCCGACGCGAGCGCGCGCAGATGGGCGATATATTTGTTTTTCCTCGAGCTTATGCGTTCCGCGTCCATTGAAACCGCCTGTTTTATTATTATAGTAGGCTCTATATTAATACAGCTTTTTGAATTAATCAAGAGTATATTGGGTTATAAATGATCTTGGCAAAACCATCAAAATATATTGAGGCAAGGCGCAAAGGCAGAACAGCACAGTGTGCCGAGAGCAGATACCGAGAGAATTTGTGTCCTGATGACGGCACTTTTTTGCAGGAATACTTTGTGTATTTCAAGAAAAAGTGACTAAATCAGGGTGCAAATTATCCGGCAGCTGCCGAGGACGCATTGTGCTGTTCTGCCTTTAAAAAACTATTTTATGCCTTGCTGTTTGCACCAGATGCTCATAACGAGCTTCACGGGCAGGAACTTGACGAGACGCACCTGACGGCGCACGGGGTGGCCGAGGATGGAGACGAGCTTTTTCTTCCCGAGATCCTTCATGGCCTGCGCGGCGACTTCGTCCGGGCCGTACCACTTATCGACATAGTGGATATACTTATCGTGCTGTGCGACCTGCTGGAACTCCGTCTTTATCCAGCCGGGGCAGACGCACATGACATGGATGCCTTTCGGGCGCAGCTCACGCCACAGCGCGCGGGAGAGGCTGAGGACATAGCTCTTGCTCGCGCCGTACACCGCCTGGTACGGCACGGGCTGCCACGCGGAGTTCGAGCCCATGTTGACGATGCTGCTGCCGGAGGTCATATACGGCAGACTGACATGGCACATGGCCGTGAGCGCAAGGGAGTTGAGCCGCGCGCTCGCGAGGAGCTTGTCAAGCTCCTTTTCCTCAAAGGGGCCGAACACGCCGCAGCCCGCGGCGTTGACGAGGATGCCTATCTGCGGCTGCTCCTTTTCGAGCAGCGCCTTATATTCATCGATGCTGCCTAGGTCAGAGAGGTCAAGCGCGATGGATCGGATGGGATTGCGGCACTTTGCGGCAAGCTCCTCAAGGCGCTCACGCCGGCGGGCAATGACCCAGATCTCATCAAAGGTATCGTACTTGTCCACCGCGTAGACAAACTCGCGGCCTATCCCGGCGGACGCGCCGGTTATAACTGCTATCTTCATAATTTCTCCTCCTGTTTCTTCACGATGCGCGCTGCGCACGGAGTATCTCGACCGCGCGGCGGGCGGCAGCAGCGGCGTCGGGCGTGTAGCTGTCCGCGCCGATCTCGTCGCAGAAGCCCTGAGTGATCGGCGCGCCGCCGATCACTATCTTGATCCGGTCATGCAGGCCGCGCGCGTTCACAAGCTCGACCACGCGGCGCATCTCCTGCATAGTCGTCGTCAGCAGCGAGGAGCAGGCGATGATGCCGCAGTCGTTTGCGACGGCAGTATCGACGAACTTCTCCGCCGAGGTGTCCACACCGAGGTCGATGACCTCTATGCCGCTGCCCTCCATCATTATCTTCACAAGGTTCTTGCCGATGTCGTGCATATCGCCCTTGACAGTGCCGAGACAGGCGCGGCCTACCGGCTCATTGCCCTCGCCGGCCATGAGCGGCTTTAAGCGCTCCATCACAGCGTTCATGCAGCGGGCAGCAATGAGCATTTCCGGAACAAAGGCGCGGTTTGCGGAGAAAGCATCACCCAGCCGGTTCATGCCCTGGATGAGCCCGTCGGAGAGGATGGCCGCTGGGGCGTACCCCTCCTTAAGCGCCTCATCGCAGAGCGCGAGCAGCTTCTTCTGCTGCCCCTGCTCGAGCGCCGCGGAGATGCGCCCCATGAGGTCAAGCGGCTCGCCCGTCTCCGCCGCTTTCTGCACAGGCACGGCCTTGGCGCTCTCGGCAGAGCGGCGCGGCACCGGCGGAAGAATGACCGCCGGGACATGCAGGCGCGCGTTATATTCGTCCACGGCCTGATCAAGGTACTGATCCACATGCTTGAACACCGTTCCCGGCAGACCGTAGGTGATGCTGGGGATAAAGTGCCCGCCGGGGCAGCAGCGGCGCAGCGTATCGCGGGCGTAGGCAAGTATCTCCTCGGGCTGCGCATCCGCGCGGTCGATAGCCGCGCCGAAGCCGCCCATGAGAGTGAGTCTGCCGTTCAGGTGCTGCTGGAGTGCGGGGATGTCATTTTCCGGGAGCGTGCCCTGCCAGACCTGGATACCGATCTCCGCCATATCGTCCACTATCGGGACAAGGTATGAGTCGGCATGGTGGATGGCGATCACACCGCGGGAGCGGATATAGCCGTAGAAGCGGCGGTAGGGTTCTTTGAAGAACTCGCGCCACATATCCGGCTTCATAAACAGGGCATTCTTCGTGCCCCAGTCGTCATGCGAGAAAATAACGTCCGGCTTCAGCCCGTCGATAAGGCGGCGGACATAATCAAGGCGGTACTCGGTGATGGTCTCTATAAGCTCGTGCATCTCGTCCGAGTGCTCGTACAGGTTTGTAAGCGTGTCCTCAAAGCCCATGAGGAAATGGCACTGCTCGAATATTCCCGTACCCATGAACCCGGCAAGGAGCCTGCCCTCGGCCTCAGCAAGTGCGGCGTGTCTCCGGCACGCGTCCCACCCGGCGGCGCAGGCAGCGTCGAGATCCGGGGCGTGGACAGTCTCTCTCCAGCGCGTGATATCCGGGCAGACGGTCACACCCTCGCCATGCACGGGCATGGGGCCGGGCGCATCCTGCGGGAAGCTGATGGTCGTCCCCCACCGGTCAACGCTGACCGTGCCGCGCTTGCGGTTGCCGCGCAGATAGGTGTTGATAGGATCGTCCAGACACATATGCAGCGCCTCATACTGCCTCAGCTGGCGCTCCGGCTGGCCGTCTGGCTTGATGAGCTCGAGGAATATCTCTTTCGGTGTGGACATAAGGTGCCTCCTTCAATAAAGAACACATGAGGTAAAGGTCAGGGTGCGCGGGCCGTAATTATAGCTGAGCCCCGACTTTGTGCAGACGTCGCTGACAAAGAGCCCGTAGGCCTCCATCGACGACAGCCGCCGGTTAGGGTAGCGGCAGGGGCGGTCGGGATAGGTGCAGGTCCTGCACAGCATGCACGTCCCGGCGGTGAGCGGCAGGCAGTCCGGGTACACGAGCCGCGCCTGACGGGCAAAGTCCGCAAAGCGGCGCTTATGCTCCTCGGTGAGCCTCATTATGCCCTGATAGTCAAACTCATCCGCAAGCTCCGCCGTGCTCTGCACGAGGATGCCCTCCGAGTACATCTCGATGCGCGCTCTCGTATGCTCGAGAGTCCCGCAGCCAGGCGGGCATGCCCAGCTTCTGCCGTACCTGCCGCAGCGGTCGGCCTCGCACATGGCGCGCACCTCCTCCAGCGGGGTCAGCGCGGACATATTCACCGGCGCGGCGGCAGTGAAGCCAAGCTCCCGGCTCAGGGTAAACAGCTCCGTCATACGTAATGCCTCTTGACAGTTAAATCGGTTTCCGCGTAAAATGTAAAATAACTTAACGACTTCTATTATATTGGCGGGTGAAGCGCGTGTCAAGCATTCAGATAATACAGGGCGGCAGAGCCGCGGCAGCTTCTGTGCAGCCGGGCGAGAACCTGCTCTCCGCGCTTCGGCGCGCGGGGTACTCTATTCCCGCTGCCTGCGGCGGCAAAGGGCGCTGCGGCAAATGCCGCGTGCCGGTGAACGGCGTGATGCGCCTCGCCTGCAGGACGATGCCGCAGGATGGCGACACGGTCGAGCTGCCCATCACCTCGGGCGGCGTCGTGCTCACAAGCACCGGCGCGCTGCCGAAAGCGCAGCCGGGCGGTACGGGACTCGCCGCGGCGGTCGACCTCGGCACGACGACTGCGGCGCTGCGGCTGTTTGACCGCGCGTCCGGTGAGCTCCTTGCCGAGGCGCAGGGCTGGAACCGTCAGGCTTCATATGGGGCGGACGTTATCAGCCGCATACAGTATACGCTTGAAAACCCGGACGGCCTTGCGGAGCTTTCCCGGTGCATCCGCGGGCAGATCACGGAGCTGCTCCGTCAGGCGCTCGGTGACGCCGGGCGCAGCAAAACCGAGGTGCGGGAGCTGGTGCTCGTTGGTAACACGGTCATGCAGCATATCTTTGACGGCAGGCCGGTCGGCTCCATCGCACGCGCACCGTTCAAGCCCGAGATGCTTTTTGAAGACACACTCGGCGCGGCGCTTGACGGCATCCCCGTGCGTCTCGCGCCATGTGTGGCGGGCTACGTCGGCGGGGACATCACCGCGGGGCTACTCGCCGTTGGAATGGCGGAGCGCCCCGGGGAGCGGCTGTTTCTCGATATAGGCACGAACGGCGAGATGGCGCTCGGCGGCAGCGGCGGCATCCTCTGCTGCGCCGTGGCCTCGGGGCCTGCGTTCGAGGGCGCGGGCATAAGCTGCGGCATGCCCGGCATCACGGGGGCGGTGCGCCATGCGGTCTATGACCGCGGCTTCATGCTCGACGTGATTGGCGGCGGAGAAGCTGCCGGGCTGTGCGGCTCCGGGCTTGTCGATCTGGCGGCGGTGCTGCTGGAGCACGGAGTGATAGCCCCCGGCGGGCGGCTCCTCCCCCCGGAGGAAGCACCGGAGCATATGCGGCGCTACCTGACGCGGGACGAAAACGGGAACGGCCTGTTCCACCTGACACAGCAGGTGTCCCTCACGGCAGCAGACGTGCGTAATTTGCAGCTTGCCAAAGCCGCGGTCGCTGGCGGCATCCGCGTGCTGCTGGAGCAGCGGCACATCACAGCGTATGAGCTTGAGAGCGTGGAGATCGCGGGCGGCTTCGGGAATTACCTCAAGCCCGAAAGCGCCGTGCGGATAGGGATGCTTCCAAAGGGAACTCTCGGCAAGCTCCGCGTCATGGGCAACACCGCGCTTGCAGGCGCGTCCATGCTCGCGCTTGACGGCGCGAACTGGGAAAGGCTGCGGAGCATCCCTGCAAAGTGCCGGGACATAGAGCTATCCGGCAGGGACGATTTTGCTGACGCTTTTACGGATAATCTAACTTTCTGATACACCGATACACGGAGGACAATAAAATGGAAATGCGCTTTCCCATCATTCTTGACGGTGCAACCGGTACGCAGCTGCAGAAGCGCGGCTTCACCGGCGACATGAGTGCCGAGCAGTGGGTGCTTGAGCACCCGGAGAGCATCCTTGAAGTTCAGCGCGCATACGTTGCAGCGGGCTCAAAGATCCTGTACTCCCCCACTTTCGGCGCAAACCGCCAGAAGCTTGAGGACAGGAAGATTTTCAACCGCACGGCGCAGATGAACCGTGAGCTTGCCTCGCTCTCCAGGCAGGCGGCGGACGGCCGCGCGTGGGTCGCGGGTGACATTGCGCCGACAGGACGCTTCCTCGCGCCGCTCGGAGACGCCGCATTTGAGGAGCTTGTGGATATATACACCGAGCAGGCCGCGGGGCTTGAGCAGGCGGGGGTCGACCTCTTCGTGATAGAGACGATGATGACCCTGTCCGACGCACGCGCAGCAGTGCTCGCAGTGCGCAGTGTGAGCGACAAGCCTATCTTTGTCACCTTCACCTGCGACGAGAGCGGCAGGAGCCTGACGGGCACGGACATGGCCGCGGCGCTGACCGTGATGCAGGGCATGGGTGTGAGCGCTTTCGGGCTCAACTGCTCCACCGGTCCGGACAAGATGCTGCTCCAGCTCCAGCGGCTGCGCCGTTACGCGCGTATCCCGCTCATCGCAAAGCCGAACGCTGGCATGCCCGAGGTCGTCGACGGAAAGACCGTGTACGACTGCCCTCCGGAGCACTTTGCATCATACGTACCGGAAATGCTCAAGGCCGGGGTCGCGGTGTTCGGCGGCTGCTGCGGCACAGACGAGGGACACATCGCCGCGCTGCGCGCGGCGCTCGACGGCGCGTCGTATAACCGCCCCGCACCGGAGTTTACAGACCTGCTCCCCGCGGCGACGGAAAAGGAAGCCGTGTATCTCCCGACGGATGCGGGGCACGGTGCGGTCATCACGGCGGGCGGCAGCACCGAGGCCGCGATAGAAGAAGCTCTCTCGGACGAGTGGCCGATGGCCGCATTCGGGCTGAACGACTGGGCAGACGTTGACGCGCTGGCGGACTATCAGTATATGCTGCGAAAGCCGCTGTGCCTTGTCAGCGGCGATGCGGAGCTGCTGGAGGCCGGGCTGCGTGTCTATCAGGGGCGCGCGCTGTACGAGGGCAGCCTGACAGACGAGGCGCTTGCCCCGCTTCAGGACAAATACGGACTCATCATATAAGTCTTTATATCAAAAGCTCCCGCGGTCTAATGGCCGCGGGAGCTTTTGATGTTATATCGTTTGTGGGATAAGCGTCAGCTCTCGGTGACGAACTCGTCCTCACCGGTGACCTTCTTCTCGAACTTCGCCATGAAGAACGGGGAGAAAATACCGGCAATGCTGAGGATGATGAGCACCCAGCTCACGGGGGATGTGAACAGGCAGCCTATATCGCCGTCGCTGACGCGCAGCGCGCCGCGCAAGCCCTTTTCGCTGATGGGTCCAAGGATGAGCGCGAGGACGACCGCCGCGTTATTCAGGTCAAACTTGCGCATCAGGTAGCCAAGGCCGCCGAAGATGAGCATGACGACGACGTCGCTCAGGTTGCGGTGGATGGCGTAGGAGCCGACGAAGCACAGCACCGTGACTGCAGGGATGAGGATAGCATCAGACAGGCGGGAGATCTGCGCAAAGCCGCGGCAGCCAAGCATACCGATGGCCAGCATGAAGAACTGCACGAGCACGAAGCCCGCGAAGAAGGTGTAGGTCATGGGAGCGTACTTAGTGAACAGCTCCGGTCCCGGAGCAAGGCCCTGAATGACAAGGCCGCCCATGAGAACTGCCGTGACGGATTCGCCGGGGATACCGAGGGTAAGCATCGGGATGAGCGAGCCGCCGGTGACGGCGTTGTTCGCGGCTTCGGAGCCGCAGACGCCTTCGATCGCGCCGTGGCCGAAGTCTTCCTTATGCTTGGAGAACTGCTTTGCGCTGTTGTAGCCCATGAAGCAGGCAATGGATGCGCCCGCGCCGGGGAGTATGCCGATGATGTTGCCGATGATCCAGGAGCGGATGACCGTGGGCATGAGGAACTTTTTCTCTTCCTTGGTCAGCGCGATCTTATCGGTAAACTTCGCGGCCTTGGCGCGCTGCTTTATAGCTTTCTCGGCGAGGATGAACACCTGAGACATCGAGAACAGACCGATGAGCGCGCAGGTGACGTTGATGCCCTCGGCGAGGAATGCCTGACCGAACATGAAGCGCTTGGTGCCGTCAATGGGGTCAAGGCCGATGGTGGAGATAAGCAGACCGAGCGCACCGGACATGAGTCCCTTGACCATGGATTTGCTCGAAACACCGGCAATTATGGTAAGGCCGAATATGCCAAGCCAGAACTTCTCCGCCGACATGAACTTCAGCGCGAGCTGAGCCAGCAGCGGGGAGAAGAAGTAAAGCGAAATGCAGCTGAGCAGGCCGCCCCAGAAGGACGACCAGCAGGCCGTCGCCAGCGCTTTACCGGCTTTGCCCTGCAAGGTCATCTGGTAGCCCTCGATAGCCGTTGCGGCAGAAGCCGGGGTGCCGGGGGTGTGGATGAGTATGGCGGAGATTGAGCCGCCGAAGATCGCACCGCAGTAGATAGCGCCGAGGACGATAAGTCCGGTATCGGCGGGCATGGTGAAGGTCAGCGGGAGCATCAGCGCAACACCCATCGCAGCCGAGAGGCCAGGCAGACAGCCGATGACGATACCGAGGGACACGCCGCCGACCATGGCAAGAAGATTTATCCAGGTGAGGGCGCTGATAAAGCCCTGACCCATCTGCTGTAAAGTCTGAAGCATGTATCGATCCCTCCCTTAGAACAGCAGTCCCTTAGGCAGACGCACGCCAAGGAACACGACAAAAGCAAAATAGATAAGCAGCGTCACGGATGCGACCGTGATGAGCGACGGGACTATCTTCACCTTCAGGTACAGCAGAGAGGCGAACATGAAGATAATGGTAGCGGAGAAGAAGCCAAGGTACTTTATAAGGAAGAAGTACGCCAGAGTGAGCACGAGCGAGACGATGAACTGCGCCGGCAGGAAGCCCGCGAACACCTCATCCACGCCGCTCTCGACGCCGAATTTCTTCGCCGCGAGTATCATCTGCACAAGATAGAGCGTGGTCAGGCCGAAGAGCAGGACGATGGTGAACATGGGGTACTTCTTGCTCTCGGCGGTGAGCTGGTAGCTATAGACATAGAAGAACGCGCAGACGGCGTACATAAAGCCGACAACGCCTATGTCCGTTTTCTTCATTTTCAAACGAATATACCTCCTGTCAAATTTCTCAATTCCCAAAAGTATGACCGGGCGGGCAAGCCCGCCCGGTCACATATAGCTCAGTCTGAGGATCATTCGTACCAGAAGCCGTTGGAGAGGCCTTCGGTGAACGCCTGCTGCTCCTCGATCAGAGCGGCGGTAGCGGCAGCGTCCTTATAATCGGTGACGAACTCGGAAGCGGCTGCAAGGTAATCCGCATCTTCCATGGTGGCCTTGAATGCAGCCTCATAGAAGGCGACGACCTCATCGCTCACGCCGGCGGGAGCGACGATGCAGCGGGAAGAGCCGAGCCACTTGTCATAGTAGCCGCACTCGCCGAGAGTGGGGACATCGGGGAACTCGGGCAGTCTCTCTTCAGAGAAGGAGGCGAGCACCTTGACGTCGGTACGGCCGGCGATATCGGCAGCCTTGACGACGCACCAGTCAGCCTCGCCGCCGAGCAGGCTCAGCAGCTCATCAGCGGTGTTGCCCTGGGGAAGGTCGGTGTACTTGAAGTCAGCGGAGTTGGCGAAAGCCTGTGCGCCGATGTGGTTGGAGGCCTGAGCGCCGTTGGTGGAAGCGACGGTGGTGTTCTCCTTGGCGTAGGCGACAAGCTCATCGATGGTGGAGAAGCGATCCTCATCCGCGCGGACAATGACGAGAGAGGTCTCGGTGACGTGGTTGCAGATTGCCTTGAAGTCGGCAGTGGTGTAGGTGCCGAGGCCCTTGACGATGGAAGAGTTGAAGTTCGGCAGGTTCATGAAGCCGATGGTCATGCCGTCGGGATCAGCCGCCGCGAGCTGGGACCAGCCGAGGGAGCCGGAGCCGCCGTCAACGTTCTCGATAACGACAGTCTGGCCGATGTACTTCTCGGCGTACTGGGCGAGGACGCGGGCGGTAACGTCGGTGCCGTTGCCGGCCTTGTAGGCGACGATCATGGTGACGGGGCCGTCGGGAGCCCAGCCGGTGCTTTCGGCAGGAGCAGCATCGGCAGCAGTGTCAGCTGCGGGCTTCTCTGCGGGAGCCGCGGTCTGGCCGCAGGCGCAGAGTGCAAATACCATGCAGAGAGCAAGGATCAGTGCAAATACTTTTTTCATTTTTATCCTCCTGTTTTGTAGGTTCTGACATATCTGCCAGCCTTAAATGTGTGAACATTATATGAACTTGACAACATTCCGTCAATAGACTTTACACGTTCTTGACGGACTTTTAACGGCTCGCGGTGTGTTCTTTTCGGCTTATTTGCAGGGTGGGAGCATATCTGTACGCATAACCTGCTGCGCAAAAAATCCGCACCGGAATACCGGTGCGGATGATCGCATTAGGTCTATTGGATTCAGCTTTCGGTGACGACCTCGTCCTCACCGGTGACCTTCTTCTCGAACTTTGCCATGAGTATCGGGGAGAATATGCCGACGATGCTGAGGATGATGAGCACCCAGCTCACGGGGGATGTGAACAGGCAGCCTATATCGCCGTCGCTGACGCGCAGCGCGCCGCGCAAGCCCTTTTCGCTGATGGGTCCAAGGATGAGCGCGAGGACGACCGCCGCGTTATTCAGGTCAAACTTGCGCATCAGGTAGCCAAGGCCGCCGAAGATGAGCATGACGACGACGTCGCTCAGGTTGCGGTGGATGGCGTAGGAGCCGACGAAGCACAGCACCGTGACTGCAGGGATGAGGATAGCATCAGACAGGCGGGAGATCTGCGCAAAGCCGCGGCAGCCAAGCATACCGATGGCCAGCATGAAGAACTGCACGAGCACGAAGCCCGCGAAGAAGGTGTAGGTCATGGGAGCGTACTTAGTGAACAGCTCCGGTCCCGGAGCAAGGCCCTGAATGACAAGGCCGCCCATGAGAACTGCCGTGACGGATTCGCCGGGGATACCGAGGGTAAGCATCGGGATGAGCGAGCCGCCGGTGACGGCGTTGTTCGCGGCTTCGGAGCCGCAGACGCCTTCGATCGCGCCGTGGCCGAAGTCTTCCTTATGCTTGGAGAACTGCTTTGCGCTGTTATAGCCCATGAAGCATGCGATGGATGCGCCCGCACCGGGGAGTATGCCGATGATGTTGCCGATGATCCAGGAGCGGATAACGGTCGGGGCAAGTATCTTCTTTTCCTCTTTCGTGAGGGCGATCTTATCGGTGAACTTTGCGGCCTTGGCGCGCTTCTTGATCTCCTTCTCGGCGAGGATAAACACCTGAGACATCGAGAACAGACCGATCAGCGCGCAGGTGACGTTGATGCCCTCGGCGAGGAAGGCCTGACCGAACATGAAGCGCTTGGTGCCGTCGATGGGATCAAGGCCGATGGTGGAGATAAGCAGACCGAGCGCACCGGACATGAGTCCCTTGACCATGGATTTGCTCGAAACACCGGCAATTATGGTAAGGCCGAATATGCCAAGCCAGAACTTCTCCGCCGACATGAACTTCAGCGCGAGCTGAGCCAGCAGCGGGGAGAAGAAGTAAAGCGAAATGCAGCTGAGCAGGCCGCCCCAGAAGGACGACCAGCAGGCCGTCGCCAGCGCTTTACCGGCTTTGCCCTGCAAGGTCATCTGGTAGCCCTCGATAGCCGTTGCGGCAGAAGCCGGGGTGCCGGGGGTGTGGATGAGTATGGCGGAGATTGAGCCGCCGAAGATCGCACCGCAGTAGATAGCGCCGAGGACGATAAGTCCGGTATCGGCGGGCATGGTGAAGGTCAGCGGGAGCATCAGCGCAACACCCATCGCAGCCGAGAGGCCAGGCAGACAGCCGATGACGATACCGAGGGACACGCCGCCGACCATGGCAAGAAGATTTATCCAGGTGAGGGCGCTGACGAAGCCCTGACCCATCTGCTGTAAAGTCTGAAGCATAGTCTATCCCTCCCTTAGAACAGCAGTCCCTTGGGCAGACGAACGCCGAGGAACTGAACAAACGCCAGATATATGAGCAGGTTGACTGACACGACCGATATAACGGAGGCCAGCACCGGAACTTTCAGATAGAGCAGGGACGCGAACATGAAGATCACGGTAGCGGTAAAGAAACCGAGATACTTCATCATGAGGAAATAGACGATGGTAAGTGCGAGGGAGACAAAGAACTGCGCGGGCTTGAAGCCTTCGAACACCTCATTGACACCGCTCTCGACGCCGAACTTCCGCGCTGCGATTATCATCTGAACGAGATAGAGCGTAGTCAGACCGAAGAGCAGGATGATGGTGAACATGGGGTACTTCTTGCTCTCGGCGGTGAGCTGGTAGCTATAGACATAGAAGAACGCGCAGACGGCATACATGAAGCCGACGACGCCTATGTCCGTTTTCTTCATTTTCAAGGGGTACTCCTCCTTAAAGAAAAACGGGGCAGGCATGCCTGCCCCGTTCAGGATCAATTATCAGGTTAATATAACATATCTGATTATTCGTACCAGAAGCCGGTAGCAAGGCCTTCGGTGAATGCCTGCTGCTCCTCGATCAGAGCGGCGGTAGTGGCGGCATCCTTATAATCGGTTGCGAACTCGGAAGCGGCTGCGAGGTAATCTGCATCTTCCATGGTGGCCTTGAATGCGGCCTCGTAGAAGGCGATGACTTCATCGCTCACGCCGGCGGGAGCAACGATGCAGCGGGAGGAGCCGAGCCACTTGTCATAGTAGCCGCACTCGCCAAGAGTCGGGACATCGGGGAACTCGGGAACGCGCTCGGTGGAGAAAGCTGCGAGAGGCTTAACATCGGTACGGCCGGCAATGTCGGCGACCTTTGCAACGCACCAGTCAGCCTCGCCGCCGAGAAGGCTCAGCAGCTCGTCAGCGGTGTTGCCCTGGGGAAGATCGGTGTACTTGAACTCAGCGGAGTTGGCGAAAGCCTGTGCGCCGATGTGGTTGGAAGCCTGTGCGCCGTTAGTGGAAGCAACAGTGGTGTTCTCCTTGGCGTAAGCGACGAGGTCATCAATGGTGGCGAAACGGTCGTCGTCAGCGCGGACGAGAACCAGAGAAGTCTCGGTGACGTGGTTGCAGATAGCCTTGAAGTCGGCAGTGGTGTAAGTGCCGAGGCCCTTGACGATGGAAGAGTTGAAGTTGGGCAGGTTCATGAAGCCGATGGTCATGCCGTCGGGATCAGCAGCGGCGAGCTGGGACCAGCCAAGGGAGCCGGAACCGCCGTCAACGTTCTCGATAACGATGGTCTGGCCGATGTACTTCTCAGCGTACTGAGCAAGAACACGGGCAGTAACATCGGTGCCGTTGCCTGCCTTGTAGGCAACGATCATGGTAACGGGGCCGTCGGGAGCCCAGCCGGTGTCCTCAGCGGGAGCGGCATCGGCAGCAGTGTCAGCTGCGGGAGCCTCGGTCGCTGCGGGCTCTGCGGTCTGGCCGCAGGCGCAGAGTGCAAATACCATGCAGAGAGCAAGGATCAGTGCAAATACTTTTTTCATTTTATCCTCCTATTTATTGTGGAAACGGCTCGCACCGTCCCCAAAATGTATGAATATTATATGAACTTAACAGCTTTTTGTCAACATGTGCTTTTTTCTTTCTGCTTTTTTAACAAATTACAGAGAAGATTTTCAACATATTAACAAGAATTCTATTGTTATATTGAAAATTCCATAATTTTTCTGAGCTGCGTTAAAATATAAATACCGAGCGCGGTTCCCTCGTAACAGGAAACCGCGCCCGGTATTCAGTCATTCTTCATATTATGTCTGCGCTCAAGCAGGTCACGCAGCGGCGGGAGCAGCGCAAAGGTGAGGACGGTGTTTGACACGCAGTGTATCACGTCATACGGTATTCCGGATATCCACCACGACAGCGCCATCTGCCAGCCGCCGATAAACAGATACGGCACGGCGCACATCGCGCCGAAGAACAGGCCGTGCGCCCCGGCAATCGCCGCCCAGAGTGCGCGGCTGCGGCTGCTGCGGAACGGGAGCGCAATGAGCACGGCGATCGGCCAGACATAGAGATACATCAGGTTCCATATCCCGGCGCCGTACAGCGCGATCTCCAGGAGCGCAAAGCCGAAAGCGGGATAGAGCGCCTTCACTCCATAGATTATAGTCGCCAGAAGCAGCAGGAGCGTGACGGGATGCACATTCGGGATGACGCGCAGGCACTCCTTGCCCGCAACCATCAGCGCGCAGAACAGCGACAGCTCCGCTACCTCGCGTATCGTGAGCTTACCAGCCGACATTCAGGACAAAATCATAGACGTCTCCGTCGGCAACGGGCTGGCTGTCCACACCGAGCTCGGCAAATGTGCCGTTCACGCTGTAGCCCCACCATTCCTGCTTGCTCTCATCCGCGGCTTCGCCGTCGACGGAAGTCACATAGAGCCCGTACTGGCTCTCCGTGCCCTCGATCAGGTTCTCCTGCTCGAGCGCCGCACGGAGATATTCGGCGTCTGTATATATGGTATAGCTCGCATCGTCCCCATTAAGGTGGTCGATGTTCACGACGATCTCCTTGCTGCCCTGATGGGTCTCGGGCTTTGCCGCCTGCCACACGAAGAGCGCGGCGACCGCGAGCACCAGTACCAGCGCAAGCGCGATAATGCCTTTTTTGTTATTCTTAAACATGAGGTTTCCTCTCCTTTTTTACGATCCAGCGACAGCATAGCACAGAATCCACCCCGCGTCAATTGACACAAAAAAAGTCGGAGCAAAGCGAACTTTGCTCCGACGCTGGTCCGAGTGACTGGAGTTGAACCAGCGGCCTCTTGAACCCCATTCAAGCGCGCTACCATCTGCGCTACACCCGGAAATATCTGCATTGATTTTCAACGCTCGATTATATTAGCACAAAGCCCGAGAAAAAGCAATACCCAAATTGCTATTTTTTATCTGTTTTTCGCCGGTATTATCCGCCGTTAACAATAATCTTGCAAAGGTACGGCGCGTTTGGTATAATTACTTGATTATATACACGGGTATTGCCCGTGACCGGCGGCATGGTGTGCATGCTTCCGGACGGAGGGAACATGAACGAAAGCGGAAAGCTCCGCCGCGGCCATTTGTCCAGCACGGCGGCGCTGATAATAACGGATATACTTATTATAAATATAGCGGCATTCGCAACGGTGGTGCTGAGGGTCGAGTTCGACTTCCCGCTCATCTCGGCGCTCGGTTTCTTCGAGGCGCTGAGATACTGCTGCATCCCCGGATCTATCATGTCGGTGCTGGTGTTCAGCGCGTTCCGGCTCTACAGCAGCCGCTGGGAGTACGCCGGCGAGCGCGAGGTGTTCTACCTCGGCTTTGCCTCGGTCTGCGCCTCCGCGCTGTATTACACCTCAGCGCTGGTCATGCGCCGCTCCCTGCCGCGCAGCTTCCCGTTTATCTGCACGCTGCTGCTCTTCGTGCTGCTGTCGCTCTCGCGCTACATATACCGCAGGGTGAGCCAGGGCAGGCACGTTCTCGAACACCCTGTTGCCAAGAAGCGCACCCTCGTCATCGGTGCGGGTACAGCGGGCGCCATGGCGATACGCGAGTTTGACGACAACCCCGCCTCGCGCAACACCGCTGTGTGCCTTATAGACGACGATCCCAGCAAGCAGGGCTCACGCATAAGGGGCGTCAAGGTCGTCGGCGGGCGCGATATGATCGCCGATGCCGTCAAGAAATACGGCGTTGAGGAGATCATCTTCTGCATCCCCTCGGCTCCGATATCCGTCAGGAACGAAATTCTCGAAAAATGCAGCATCCCAGGCGTCGCGCTCAAGACTCTGCCGACGCTCAGCCAGCTCGCTAACGGCGAAGTCACGCTCCAGCAGGTCAAGAACGTCAGCATTGACGATCTGCTTGGCCGCACGCAGGTGTGTACCGACAACAGTGCTATGGCCGATAAGGTGCGCGGCAAGACAGTGCTCGTCACCGGCGGCGGCGGTTCGATAGGCAGCGAGCTCTGCCGTCAGATTGCGGCGCTCAAGCCCGGCAGGCTCGTGATCTTCGACATATACGAAAACAACGCCTATGATATCCAGATGGAGCTCAGGCGCAGGTACCCGGAGCTTGACCTTGTGGTGCTGATAGGCTCGGTCAGGGACGAGCAGCGCGTGCGCTACGTGTTCGACAGGTACCGCCCGGCGGTCGTGTGCCACGCCGCGGCGCACAAGCATGTCCCGCTCATGGAGGACAGCCCTGCCGAGGCTATAAAGAACAACGTTTTCGGCACCTACAACACTGCGAAAGCGGCGGGCGACTTCGGCACTTCCCTGTTTATCCTGATATCCAGCGATAAGGCCGTCAACCCCACGAACGTCATGGGCGCGTCAAAGCGTCTGTGCGAGATGGTCGTGCAGTCGATGAACGGTCACAGCGGCACAAATTACATCGCCGTCCGCTTCGGCAATGTCCTTGGCAGCAACGGCAGCGTTATCCCGCTGTTCAAGAAGCAAATCGCCGAGGGCGGCCCGGTGACGGTTACCGACAAGCGCGTGACGCGCTTCTTTATGACGATCCCGGAGGCTGTTTCGCTCATCCTGCAGGCCGGGGCTTACGCCAAGGGCGGCGAGGTGTTCGTGCTCGACATGGGGCAGCCCGTGCGCATTGACGACATGGCGCGCAAGATGATCCGCCTCAGCGGCTTTGAACCGGATGTGGATATCAAGATAGTCTACACCGGGCTGCGTCCCGGCGAGAAGCTCTATGAGGAGCTGCTGCTCAAGTCCGAGGGGCTTCAGAAGACGGACAACCACCTTATCTACATTGGCCACCAGATGATGTACACTCCCGAGGAGATAGACGAGAAGCTTGAAAAGCTCCGCGGCGTCATATATGCCGAGGCCCCGGAGGTCCGGGAATGCGTGCTGTCGCTGATACAGGAACCGGCGGATAAAATGTACGACGAGATCCCCACCGGTGAGGAAAAGGAAACCGCGACGGTCTGAATTGAATAACGAAATATAAGTATCCGGCAGTCATCTTATAGCGGATGACTGCCGGATATTTTACCGCTTATTTGCTTTTTTCTTCCGGCCGAGGCTCCTCCCAGCCGCGTTCGAGCAGCCAATAGCTGTGCTCGCTGCGGTCGTATTCGCCGTCCCTGGCCATGCCGCGCTCAAGCTTGAGCCGCGTCTCATAGGCGCGCAGCTCCTGGATCGTGAAGCCGAGCCCCAGCTCCTCCGCGACCGGCAGCAGAGCAAACTCTGTCAGCGCCTCGCGTATCTCATAGCTGCCGGGGTACGCCTCGACGTTTGCCTCCACGCGGCCGCGTACCGCGGGGTCGGAAGCATATATCTCGAAAAATTTGCCTACGTTTTCTTTCATTGCCTTCTCCGTTCAGAAAAAGAATCTGCCGCTATTGTTGATGTATCTGTCGTTTGCCGAAAGGCGGCGCACAAGGATCAGCGATACGACGAACAGCAGCACTACGAACACCGCGAATATCCCGCTGACTCCCGCGTTTTCATAGGTTGCGATGAAGTCATAGCAGCCGTGGATAAGCGCGGGCAGCAGCAGCGCCATAGTGCGGCAGGTCCTGGAGCGGCTCTCAAAGCCCGCGCCCTCCCAGCGCTTTGCCATGCCGTACCACGCGCCCATGAACACGCCGAAGCAGGCATGCCCCGGCACAGCCGTGACCGCACGGACAAGCGCCGTGCCGAAGCCGTACATTGCGACATAGCCCAGGTTTTCCCACAGCGCAAAGCCCAGAGAGACGGACATGCCATAGACCACGCCGTCAAACTGGCAGTTGAAGTTGATGTCGCGCCATGTGCGTTTCTTGAGCAGGAGATACTTCGCTCCCTCCTCCGAGAATGCGACGATGCCGAAATACAGCACGGCATTATACGCAACGCTCCCCTCAGGCAGATAGCTGCCCAGCACCGCTGTGCAGACCTGTTCGAGCACCATCGCTATCGCCGTCGACAGCACGCCGAAGAACACCAGCGAGAGTATCAGCGAAACGGGTTCCTTCTCAAGCCGGTCGGCCTGATAGACCTTTATGAGCAGCACGACGGCGGGAATTATCGCTGCGGCCGCAAGGACGGGATCAATATAGTATATCGCCATTGGTTCGAGTCACCCCGGGTATCTTTTTATTTTACGGACTCAAAATCGGTCGTTCCGTTCACAAGCTTGCCGTCTATAAAGGTCGCCATCAGCTTGAGATCCTTATTGAGCACGAGGAAGTCCGCGCACTTGCCGGTCTCGAGCGAGCCGATGCTGTCAAACACGCCGATATCCTTTGCGGGCGTCTCGGTCATGGCCTTGACAGCAGCCTCGAGCGGCACGCCGTAGGACACGACATTGCGCAGCTCCTGAAGCAGATTGCTCGATGAACCGGCTATCGTGCCGTCAAGCAGCGTCGCGCGCCCGTCGCGCACGATCATCGGCAGTCCGCCGAGATTGTAGCGCCCGTCGCAGAGCCCGGCGCAGCGCAGAGAGTCGCTGACGATGATGAGCCTGTCGCCGAACATCTTATGTACCGCCACTATCATTGCCGGGTGGATATGCACTCCGTCGCAGATGAGCTCGACATTCGCCCCCGCCGTGAGCGCCGCGCCGACAAGGCCGGGCTTTCTGTGGTGGAAGGGCTCCATGCCGTTGAAGAGATGCGTCACATGCGTCGCGCCCGCCTCAAAGCCGGCCATGGCCTGATCATAGTCCGCGGTGCTGTGGCCGAGGGACACGGTGCAGACCTTCGACGCCTCGCGGATAAAGTCCAGCGCGCCCTCGACCTCCGGGGCGACGGTTATAAGGCGCACTATCCCTCCGCTCAGTTCGTTGAGCTCGTTAAAGAGCGCGATGTCCGGCTTTAGGATATTGTCAGGGTTCTGCGCGCCGCACTTCCCGCGCGAGACGAACGGCCCTTCCAGATGCACACCCGCGCACTTGGCCGCGCCGCCGAAGCGCTCATAGGCGCGGATGTTCTTCATCGCGCCTCTCAGCTCGTCCGCGGGGACGGTCAGCGTTGTGAAGCAGAAGGACGTGACGCCGTTGTCCGAATAAAACTGCGCCAGATGATGTATCTGCTCGGCGGTGCAGTCGCTCGCGTCTATCCCCATGGCACCGTGAGTGTGCACGTCGATAAGACCGGGGATGATATACGCCCCGCAGGCGTCCATTCCCTCGCCGGGAGAAAATGAACGTATATGGCTGTCAAATTCGATGGATGCGCTTTCAAAGTGTCCGTTGCGGTATACTTTTGCATTGTTGATTATCATGCTGAAAACCTCCATTCATTGTTGTTTTATTGCCGTATATTTCAGTTGTATAGCTGTTTATAGAATATCACCTATCCGCGCCGCCGTCAAACCAATTATTTTCTGACAAAGAGCTTGAAGCTGCTCCCGCCGCAGCCTGTGCAGCGCAGCGCGCGGCCGCGACCGCGCAGCAGCAGGTCGACCGCCTTGCCCCGGCGCATATAGCGGCTCTCTCTGCCGCAGCCTTCGCAGCGGATGATATACTTTGCTTCCGCGCGGCGGCTCTCCGCCGCCTGTCCCTTCTCCGGAGCGAGCCGCTCAGGACTGCACCCGATACGGCGGCACATGTCCTTCCAGACCTTATCATGTCCGTGGCTCTCTCCGGGATGGAGCAGATACACTGCGGCGTGCGCATACTCATGGCGCAAGGTGTCCCAGAACTGCTCGTCGTCCTCCAATATCAAATAAGAGAGCGTGATGCACAGGCCGTCTATCCCGCCCCGGCGTGGGCTGCGGAAGCTGCCGAGCTGCTTCACCGCGCGCTTTGATATCTTCAGTTCGATCCCCGAGGTATCGACCCCACAGAGCCTGTCGAGCCTGTCATACTCCGCGCGCACCTCTTCAAGACTGTGCATTTCCATCTCGCTCCCTTGCTGATTCTATTCGATTTCAGATTAACACAGCAGGCATTGTAATGCAAGGCCATGTTTTATCAATTAGGTTTTCTCATAGATATGTGCATACCGTTTCATTAATAGTTGTTATATTTCACATGGAGCTAACATTAAAGCAGCGGATTATTCCACACTATGCTGAAATGCAAAATTTCTCTTGCAATTGCGCGTTTCCGATGCTATATTTCTCACATCGATTAAATACCGGCCGGGTCTCAGCCGTTTTTTCCGCAAAGCTGACATCTGGGATCCATTACAAAAGTGATATTTTTAATGCCGATTTGTAATGGGCAAAAGTTTGACATATATTAGATTTGTACATATCAGTCATTCTTGTCAACCGGTATCTATCAAATAAGGAGGATACAAGCATGCAGGCATTTATCGATTTCTTCACCGGAGCTCTTAACGACTTCGCGTGGCTGTACATGTTCCTGCCCTGCGTTATGGTCGGCGGCATACTGCTGACCGTCCGCACCAAGGCAGTGCAGTTCAGCCACTTCGGATACGCCATGAAAAACACCGTCGGCAAGATGTTCAAAAAGACGGAAGCCGGCAAAGGCGCCGTCACGCCGCTTCAGGCCGTGACCACCGCTCTTGCCGCCACTGTCGGCACCGGCAATATAGTCGGTACCTCGCAGGCCATCGCCCTCGGCGGCTACGGCGCTGTGTTCTGGCTGTGGGTCGCCGCGCTGCTTGGCATGGTCATAAAGTACTCGGAGGTCGTGCTCTCCATTCAGTACCGCCAGCGCGATGAAAAGGGCGACTGGGTAGGCGGCCCGATGTATTACATCGCCGGCATCGGCCCGAAGTGGAAATGGCTGGCAATGGTGTACGCAGCTCTCGCCGGCATCGCGTGCTTCGGCATCGGCAACATGAGTCAGGTGAACGCCATCACCGGCTCCATCACGAACGCCATCACCGCCTTCTTCACGATAAACGACAGCGGCATTACCGTTATCCACTGGGTCATCGGTCTGTCCCTCGCGGCTCTCGTCGCGCTGATCCTGCTCGGCGGCATCAAGCGCATCGGCAAGGTAGCTGAAAAGCTCGTCCCGATCATGAGCGTGTTCTACGTGCTCGTCTGCCTCGGCGTCATCTTCTCCCACGCCGGGAACATCGGCGGCGCTTTCGCAAAGATATTCACCGCCGCGTTCAGCCCGCGCGCCGTCCTCGGTGCGGCCTCCGGTATCGCGCTCAAGGAAGCGCTCGTCTGGGGTCTCAGGCGCAGCGCGTTCTCGAACGAAGCCGGTCTCGGCTCGGCAGCTATCGCTCACGCCGCAGCGGAAACTCCCTCGGCCGTGCATCAGGGGCTCTACGGCATCTTCGAGGTCTTTGTTGACACCATCGTCATTTGCAGCATGACCGCGCTCACTATCATATGCAGCGGCGTCGATATAAACTTCGGCGTGAAGCCCGGCTCCGAGCTCATCACCGCCGCCGTCGCAACGATATTCGGCGGCAAGCTCGCGGCGCTCTTTGTGGCCGTTGCGCTGATCCTCTTCGCGTTCTCGACCGTCCTCGGCTGGGCACTCTACGGCAGCCGCTGCGCGCAGTACCTGTTCGGCACCAAGGCCATCAAGTACTATCAGGCAGCGTTCGCGATCGTCATCGTCATCGGCTGCGTCTCCCCGATAGACATTGTCTGGAACATCGCCGATACCTTCAACGGTCTCATGGCCATCCCGAACTTTGTGGGTCTGTTCGTGCTCTCGGGCGTCGTCGCAAAGCTCACAAAGGAGCACTTCTCCGATCCCGCGGCAATGCTCGAGGACGAGATATACACCTGATAACATCGATAACTGTTAAAACGCCATCGGTCAACGACCGATGGCGTTTTGATTATGAAAATATAAAATCGACCGTGTCGTTCACATACTCGCTCATGCGCGCGGGATCCTTGAACATGTGATCCGCGCCGTTTATCTCGATGAGCATGAGGTCGTTTTTCTCCGCGAAGCGGCGCACCGCGTCTATCGGCACAGTCTCATCCCGTGTGCCGTGCATGATGAGCATACTGTCGGCAAAGGCGGAGAAGTCGTACTGCATAATGTCGTTCTCGGCAAGGGAATCCAAGAACTGGCGGTTGATCTTAAACTTCTTCTCGAAGCCGACTACCGCGTCCTTCCCCCGGCGCAGCTTGTCAAGGTCATTCTCCGTCAGGTACAGGCCGGTGAATATCTCGTGCAGGTTCACCGCCGGGCAGCGCAGCACGACGCTGTCAAAGGGGCTGCCGTGCTCGTGCATATACTTGAGCACCGCGTAGCCGCCGAAGCTCGTGCCGTTGAAGCTGATGCTCTCGGGGGCAAACCTTTCACGGGCATACTCCAGCACCGCCGTCAGGTACGTGTCACAGTCGGCGAGGGTGAAGCGCGGCTTCACGTCCTCCCCGTGGCATGGCCAGTCGAAGCTCAGCAGCGCCGCATCCTTATGAGTTGGGAGCATACGCTCCGCCACGCGCTTTGCCGCCGCGTTCTCCTTGCTGCCGCCGAAGCCGTGGCAGGAGATAATGAGTTTTTTTATTGAGTTTGCATCAGCGCAGTACAGCTTGCATTTCACGCTGTAGCCGCTGCCGACAATGTCAAAATACTTTTCTTTCATAGCTTTGCCTGCGGCATATTCCACTTGAACACCGTCGCCAGAATACGCAGCGCGGTGATAAGCACCGTTATAATGATCGTCGACAGGGTCTGATCGACGCCGAAGCGCAGCAGCAGATAGTACCCTATCGCACCGACGATGGACGCGACGGCGTATATTCTCTTGCGCAGCACCTTGGGCATCGCGTCGATAAGCACGTCGCGCAGCATACCGCCGCCGATGCCGGTCGTCATGCCCATGAGCACCAGCAGGAAGGGGTTGCCCATCCCGTACTGGTCAATGGCCATCTGCACACCGCTGACCGTGAACACGCCGAGGCCGAGCGCGTCGAACACATTCACGACGCTGTCGAGCTTATCGCGGTTCTGGCGGTAATTCTCGCGGCGGATGCATGCGTCAAGAAACACCAGCAATGCGCTGGCCACGGCGATCGCCACATAGGCATAGCTTGTGAACATCCGCGGCGGGAACCAGCCGAGCAGCACGTCCCTTATGACGCCGCCGCCGAGCGCCGTTATGACTGCGAGAAACAGCACGCCGAAGAGATCGGCTCCTCTCTCCATCGCGGCCATCGCGCCGCATATGCCGAAGGCGATAACGCCTATGACTTCTAACCAGAACATTTCGGGATACCGGAAGCTCCTCTTAAATATTGAACCTGAAGTTGGTGATGTCCCCGTCCTGCATGACATAGTCCTTGCCCTCAAGGCGGAGCAGCCCCTTCTCCTTTGCCGCGGCCATGCTTCCGCAGGCCTTGAGATCGTCAAAGGCAACTATCTCGGCGCGGATGAAGCCGCGCTCTATATCGCTGTGGACCTTGCCGGCGGCCTTCGGGGCCTTCGTGCCGCGCGTGATGGTCCATGCGTGGACATCGTCCTCACCGGCGGTGAGGAATGAGATATAGCCCAGCAGGTCATAGGAGGTCTTGATAAGGCGGTCAAGCCCCGTCTCGGTCAAGCCAAGGTCGGCCATGAACATTTCGGCCTCGTCAGGCTCCATACCGGCGATGTCCTCCTCGAACTTTGCTGCGACCGGCAGCACCGCTGCGCCCTGCTCGTCCGCTATCTTCTTGAGAGCGGCGAAGTTTGCGTTGGTGTCGAGGTTCATCATGCCGTCCTCGTCGAGGTTCGCGGCATAGATCACGGGCTTTACGGTCAGCAGACCGCCATCAACAAGAATGTCGCTGTCCTCATCGGTGAACTCAAAGCTGCGCGCGGGCTTCTCATCGGTGAGGTGGGCGATGAGTGCTTCGCACATCTCGCACTCGCGCTTATACTTCTTGTCGCCGCTCTTGGCGTTCTTCTTCGCGCGCTCAAGACGACGCTCGACTATCTCGATATCCGCAAGGATCAGCTCAAGGTCAAAGGCCTCGGCGTCGCGCTTCGCATCGGCGGGCTCAAGGAATATCTCGTCGTTATCAAAGCAGCGCACGACGTGTACCAGCGCGTCGGTCTGGCGGATGGCCTGAAAGACCTCGTTGCTCTTGCCGGTGCCGACGTTCACGCCCGCGACGTCGACGAATTCTATCGTCGCCGGGGTGTACTTCTTCGGGTGGTAGTAGTCCGCGAGCCAGTCAAGGCGCTCGTCGGGAACCTTCGCCGTGCCGATGTTGGGCTTTGCCCCTGCCATCGCGTATGCGCTCGTCTCGGCTTTGGAGCCGGTGAGGGCGTTAAACAGAGTGGTCTTGCCGACGTTGGGCAGACCCGCTATGCCAAGCTTCATATATTCTGCATCTCCTTAAAGTCTTCTATATAACACATTGATTATAGCAGATGCCGTCCCTACTCTCAAGCCGTTTTCGCAAAAATGTTTGACCGCGCTGTCATCAGACAGCGCGGTCGATCCATTCCTTTACCATACCGGCCTTTGCATCTCTGCCCATGAGGCGGTAATACTCCGCCCAGCGCGCGGCAGAGTGCAGCGGGACATTCTCTCCGTTTACTATACGGGTCTCGGTAATGTCCTCCGGCAGCAGCGGGCACTCGTGATCCGTCCCGTCAAGGACTATAACAAAGCCCGCCATGAGGTCGACATCGACTCCATCAACCGTAAATTCGATGAAGTACCTTGTCTTATACTGCGCCGTGCCATTGCGCGGCTGTTCCTTGCCTATGCGGCAGATAGCCTGCTCCGCTCTTTCCGCGTCACACTCTGCAACCATGATGTCTATATCATGGAACTGCGTGACGATCCCGCGGAGATACAGCATCAGCGACGCGCCGATCGCCCATGTGATCTTCTCTTTGTTCAGTTCCCGCGCTATATCCGCCAGAACCATAAGCTTATGCTCGGTATCCGTCATATCCGCACTTCCTTTCGCTGCAAGTGTACCATCAGCTGTCCGGCTTTGCAACATCAATTGTTCTCCGCCGCAGCTTTGGGCGCGAACCTGCGCGAGGGCTTATAGTACATAAGCGCGATGAAGATCATGAGCGCGGTCGCCGCGAGGCTTATCGGGTAGACCATCATAACGGACTGGAAAGTCTGCAAGCTGGCAAAGACCGTCTTGACCCATACTATTCTTATCCCGCACACGCCGAGCATCGTCAGCACGGCCGGGGTCAGCGAGATGCCGAAGCCGCGCAGGTAGCCGGACATCGTGTTATACAGCAGGCTGAAGACATGCGCCAGAAGCACCAGCCTCATACGTGTGTAGCCGAGGGCAATGACCTCGGGGTCGTTATTGAAGAGTGCAAGCAGCGGATGCCCGAAATACAGGATGAGCGATATCGCAATGCCGAGCACAGCAAAGCCCTCCAGCATGGACAGCAGCAGCGTCTTTTTGCAGCGCTCAAGCTGTCCTGCGCCGTAGTTCTGGCCAACGAAGGTCGTGCAGGCCTGGCTGAAAGAGTCAAGGACGTTAAACGTGATGACCTCCATGTTCCATGCCGCGCTCGACGCCGCCATGACAGTGGTGCCGAGGCTGTTGATGGCCGACTGTATGACCATGTTCGATATCGAGAAAACTGCGCTCTGCACCCCGGCCGGCAGGCCGATGCGCAGAATGTGCCGCAGGCTTCTCATGTTTATGCGCAGCTTGGAGATATCAAGGCGGATATAGTCGTTCGCCTTTTTCAGGCGGAAGAACAGGATCACCGCGCTTATCGCGTTTGAAATGACCGTCGCGATCGCGACGCCATCCACCGTCATGCCCAGCACGATGACGAAAAACAGGTTCAGTATCACATTAATGACGCCGGATATCGCGAGCGTCGCAAGCGGCACCTTAGTGTCGCCGATGCTTCTGAATATTGCAGCTTCAAAGTTATAAAGCAGGATGACCGGCATGCCGAGCAGGTATATCCGCAGGTACAGCAGCGCCAGCGGAAGCACCTCATCCGGTACGCTCATCATGCGCAGCAGCGGCTCCGCCGCGAGCTCGCCTATAAGCGCTATCACAAAGCCGCCCAAGACGGCAAACAGCAGCGCCGTGTGTACCGCGCGCTGCGCAGCGTCCGTATCCTCGCGCCCGATCGCGCCCGCGATAACGACGTTCGCGCCGAGGGCAACGCCGGTGAAAAGGTTCACCACAAGACTCACGACCGAGCTGTTCGCACCCACCGCGGCGACTGCCGCCGTGCGCGCCTCCCCGGCAAAGTTGCCGACGACCGCAAGGTCGGAAGCATTAAACAGCTGCCCGAGTATCGCCGTTGCCGCGACAGGCAGCGCAAACAGCGGGATCTTGTTCCATATCGGACCATGCAGCATATCTATGCCGCTCTTTTTCATTTCCATTCTTCTTTCCATACTTTTTTCACGAACCGGTAGTATATTACTCCGCATTTCATATGACAAGCCCCGATCAGTGAACTTTTTATGAATTTATATTGTCAGTAAAATAACCGGTCGGAATGCAGAAAACACGGGTGCGGTAAAAACTACCGCGCCCGTGTGGCTTTATATATTATTCTTTGCTCTCTTCGCTGCTCGGCTCTGCCGGCTTATCCTCACCGGTGGTCTCGCTCTGCGTTTCGGGCTCTTCCTTCTTCTCCTCGGCGTAGCCGTCGGTCATGGATATCTTGCGCGCGGGGCGCTCGATGGTGGTGTCCTCCCTGACCTTGCGCGCCTCCTGCGGGGCAAGAGGCATGAACTCGCCATGCTCGAAGTAGTAATTGAACTCCTCGGCTTCCATCGTCTCATGTACCAGCAGGTACTCAGCGATGGCGCGCAGCTGGTCGGCATGCCCGGTAAGGATGCGCTCGCACTCGGCGGCGGCCTTATCGAAGATCGCCTTGACCTCCTCATCGATGATACCGGCGGTCTCCTCGGAATAGCTCTTGGTCTGGCCGAAGTCGCGGCCGATGAAGATGGAGTGGCCGGAGCTGTCAAAGGATATGGGGCCGAGCCTGTCGCTCATGCCGTAGCGGGTGACCATGTCGCGCGCGATGGATGTGGCCTGATGGATGTCCCCGGAAGCGCCGGTGGAGATATCGTCAAGGAACAGCTTCTCGGCCATTCTTCCGCCGAGAGCCATGACGATGTTCTCGAACATCTCGGACTGGGACTTGAAGTTTTCAAGATTCTCCTGTGGGCGCATCAGCGTAAAGCCGCCTGCCATGCCGCGCGGGATGATGGTGATATAATGCACCGGGTCGACGTGCGGCAGATAGTGCGCCGCGACGGCGTGGCCGGATTCGTGGTAAGCGGTGAGGCGTCTCGCCTTCTCGCTCATCTTGCGGCTCTTCTTCTCCGGACCCATCTGCACCTTGAGTATGGCCTCGTCCACGTCCTCCATGTTGATGAAGCGGTGGCGGCGGCGCACTGCGAGCAGTGCCGCCTCGTTCATAAGGTTCTCAAGATCGGCGCCCGCAAAGCCGGGAGTTCCCTTGGCGATGGAGTTGAGGTCGACATCCTCCGCAAGCTGCTTGTCTCTGGCGTGGATCTTCAGTATCGCCTCGCGCCCGCGGATATCGGGCAGGCCGACATATACCTGACGGTCAAAGCGGCCGGGACGCAGCAGCGCGTTATCAAGGATATCCGCTCGGTTCGTCGCCGCCATGACTATGACGCCCTCGTTGCTGCCGAAGCCGTCCATCTCAACGAGCAGCTGGTTGAGCGTCTGCTCGCGCTCATCGTGTCCGCCGCCGAGACCGCTGCCTCTCTGGCGGCCGACAGCGTCGATCTCATCGATGAAGATGATTGCCGGGGCGACCTTCTTTGCCTGCTCAAACAGGTCGCGCACACGGCCCGCGCCGACGCCGACATAGAGCTCGACAAAGTCAGAGCCCGAAATGGACAGGAACTGCACACCGGCTTCGCCCGCGACAGCCTTTGCAAGCAGGGTCTTACCGGTTCCCGGAGGGCCGACGAGCAGCACGCCCTTGGGTATGCGCGCACCCATCGCGGTATAGGCCTTGGGGTTCTTGAGGAAGTCGACGATCTCGGACAGCTCTTCCTTCTCCTCGTCGCAGCCCGCGACATCGGCAAAGGTCTTCTTGTTCTTCTCATCGCTGCCGAGGCGGGTGCGCGCCTTGGAGAACTTGGCGATACCGCCCGCTCCGCCGCCGGCCTTGTTCATCATCACGTACCACAGCGCCATCACGCCGACCATGACGAGCACATAGGGTATCATGCTCGCCCACCACGGCGCGACGAAGCCTTCGTCATAGTCATATTCTTCAAGGACGCCGGACTCGTACTGGGTCTTTATGATGTCCTTGAAGTCCTCATAGAACACGCCGAAGCTGTAGAGGTCGTACTTCATTTCCTCCGTGGGAGCTATGGCGTCGCCAGTCCTGACCTCAAGGATAATGGTGCTGCCCTCGGTCCTGAACGACTGCACCTTTTCCTCAGTGAAGAGATCGACGAGGTCGGAATAGTTCTTTATCTTGTTGGTGTCCTTCTCCCCGGTCATGGTGAAGATCACGGCCATCATTATCACGATGAGCAGCACGTAAAATCCCAGATCCCGGGCGCGGTTGCGGTTAGGTTTCAAGTATATGTCACATCCTTCTTATACGATGGAGAATACGATATAAATGCTCAGGAGTATATCTCCGGCTTGAGCACACCGATATACGGCAGGTTGCGGTAGCGCTCGTTATAGTCGAGCCCGTAGCCGACGACGAAAGCGTCCGGCACCTCAAAGCAGGAGTAATCGGCATAGACATCCGCCTTGCGTCTGGCGGGCTTATCCATAAGCGTGACGATGGATATCGACGCTGGCTTTCTGACCATAAGGTAGTTCTTGAGGTAGCTGAGAGTGACGCCGGAGTCGAGGATATCCTCAACGATGATGAGGTGACGCCCCTCGATGTCCTCGCTCAGATCCTTGTTTATCTTGACGGCGCCGGTGGAGCTTGTGCCGCTGTAGGACGAGACGGCCATGAAGTCCATCGAGCACTGTATGTCCACATAGCGCATGAGATCGGCCATGAAAATAAAGCAGCCCTTGAGCACGCCCACGAATATCGGGTCCTTGCCCGCAAAGTCGCGGCTTATCTTCGCACCGGCCTCGGCCACGCGCGCCTTGATCTCATCCTCACCGATCAGAATTTTTTCAATATCCTCGTGCATTGAATGTGTCTCCCGTTTTTCTCTTTTCTATTTGTCCAATGCCGCTTTGCGGCTTGAGCTTAAATTTCGCTGAAGCTTATCTTCAGCACCCTGTCGCCCGCCTTTGGGGCGGCGCGCTCGTCAACGGCGATGCCGCAGACGGCAAGTATCCCTTTATCGTCCCGGATGACCGGGGCGGTGTCTCTCTGATATTGGCTGAAGCCCGCTTCCATGAACAGGCTCTTCAGGCTCTTTGTACACCCGCGCCCCTGCGGCCTCATGCGGTCGCCCGGACGCCTTCCGGTGCAGATTACAGCAGAGTTAATATTCTCATATTTGATGTAATAAGTCTTGAACAAGCCGTTAATTTCTTCCCTGTATTCGGTAAATTCCGCGCTCATGCGCAGCCCCGCTTCGGGCAATTCTATCTCCGTGCCGGGGATCACCGCGCGCACCTTGAGCGTGACGCTCTCCTGCGCTTTGAGATACAGTCTCCCCTGATCGCACACGAGACGGCGCCCCGTGATATCAAGGCTCCGCAAGCCGGTACCCCGGCACAGCCTGAGGGCTGAGTCGGTCTGCTCCATCGAAAGCCCCGTGCCTAAAAGCTGCCGCAGAACGCGCGAGGCTATCGCCGGGTGCAGCGCAGAAAGCTCTTGCGCGGGAAGGCTCCCATCATGGAAGTTCTTCTCAACGAAGTCGGACGCGAGGGAAGAAAGGCAGTCCTCATCCCGTCCCAGGAGCTCCGCCGTGCGCCCTGCGGTGTCGGAGAGCGCGGGGTTTATCTGCCGCAGAACGGGCATGACTTTGTGACGGATAAGGTTGCGGCTATAGTCGTCGCTGAAGTTGGTGCTGTCCTCGATGTGCTCAATGCCGTTTTCGGCGAGGTACTGCTCTATCTGCGCACGGCTCACGCCCAGCAGCGGACGCATGATGTTCTCCCGCCGCGCGGGAATGCCGCGCAGGCCGAGCGCGCCGCTGCCGCGGGTGAGGTTGAAGATAAGCGTCTCGGCGTTATCGTCGGCATTATGCGCCGTGGCGATAAGCCCGCAGCCGCGCTCTTTCGCGGTGCTTTGCAGAAACTCATAGCGCAGCCGCCGTGCCGCATCCTCGGTCCCAAGTCCGTGCACCAGAGCATAGCCCGGCACGTCCCCGTGACCGACGACGCATTCTATCCCACGCTCCGCGCACCAGTTTTCCACAAAGCGCGCGTCTCTCAGAGATTCCTCGCCGCGGATGCCGTGTTCATAGTGCGCAGCGATAATGTCCGCGCCGCCTGAATAGAGCAGATGCAGCAGACACATCGAGTCCGCGCCGCCGGACACCGCGCACAATATGCGCTCACCGGCAAAAGCGGACATGTCAAGCTTAATAGTCATCTTCGCGGCGCTTTTCTATCGAGCTGAAGCTTGTGTACTCAGGCAGCCATGACAGCTCGACCGTGCCGGTCTGACCTTTGCGGTTCTTGAGTATGATAGCCTCGGCAAGATTTGGGGTTTCGCTTTCCTTATTATAATAACCGTCGCGGTACAGGCCTATGACAACGTCCGCGTCCTGCTCGATAGCGCCGGACTCACGCAGGTCGGAAAGCATGGGCCGCTTATCCTGACGCGATTCGTTGGCACGTGACAGCTGCGACAGGCAGATGACCGGGACGTTCAGCTCCTTGGCCATGATCTTCAGCATACGGCTTATATCGCTGACAGCCTGAGTGCGGCTCTCGTTCGACCAGCTGTGCCCGCTTCCGGCGGACTGCATCAGCTGGAGGTAGTCAATGACCACAAGGTCGAGGTTCGGCACGCGGCGGCACTGGGCGTTCATGTCCGACACCGTGAGCGTCGGGTTATCATCGATGCGGATATCGGTCTGGCTGAGGGTCTGCGCGGCATCGGAAATATCGCGCCACTGCTGCTCGGTGAGCTGGCCTGTCAGCAGGTTCTGCGACGGTATCAGCGCCGCGCGCGACAGCAGTCTCATAACAAGCTGCTCTCGCGACATTTCGAGCGAGAAGATGGCGACGGTCTTGTGCTGGCTCATGGCAGCGGTGAGCGCCATGTTCAGCGCGATGCTCGTTTTACCCATACCGGGTCGGGCGGCCACAAGGATAAGCTCGGATTTATTGAGGCCGAGAGTCACCCGGTCAAGGTCGGGAAGGCCGGTTGAGATGCCGGGGATCTGGTTTCCGGAGGACGCGGCCTCGGACAGCTCATCAAACACGCTCTGCACGACCGAGGACACCGGCATAAGTCCGCCGACGTTGCGCCCCTGACGCAGCGCGTATATGCGCCGCTCCGCGGCTTCGAGCATCGTCTCCGCTTCGCCGGAGCCCTCGTAGACCATGCTGTTTATCTCGTCCGCCGCTTCGCCGAGACGGCGCAGCAGCGCGCGGTCGCGCACTATCGCGGCATACTCCATGACGTTTGCCGCCGTCGGCGTGACGCGCATGACTTCGGCGACGTACGCGTCGTTATTCTCCTGATACACTCCCCTGACCTTCATCTGGTCAAGCACTGTGACAGGGTCGATAGTCTGCCCGTAGGAGAACATGGCGTACATCGTCTCATAAATATCCCGGTTGAGCTTCACATAGAACTCATCCGGCTTCAGCTTTTCCAGCACCTCCGGGATGCACCGGGGGTCTATGAGCATCGAGCCTATGACCGCCTGCTCCGCCGGGGCGGAGTACGGTGTTTTTTTGCCCAGCAGTTCGTCCATTACCTGATTCCTCAGTCCGGCCTTGCGGCCTGATCTATTATCCCTCTACGACCAGAACGTTTATCGTTCCGCTGACCTCGTAGCCAAGCTTTGCCTTGACGCTGAAGCTGCCGAAGATCTTTATCGGCTCGGCCTGAACGATCTTGTTCTTCTCGATGTCGATATCAAACTGCGCCTTGAGCGCGTCGCTTATTTCCTGAGAGGTGACTGCGCCGAAGAGCTTGCCGGCGTTGCCGGCCTTGGCCTTGATGATGACCTGCACACCGCCGAGCTTCTTTGCGTTCTCCTCGGCCTGCGCCTTCTCCTTGGCGATCTGCGCGGCCTTGGCCTTTTCCTTGAGCTTGAGCGCGTTTATGTTGTCAGCAGTCGCCTCGGAGGCAAGCTTGCGCGGGAGCAGGTAGTTTCTTGCGTAGCCGTCGGAGACTTCCTTCAGCTCGCCCTTCTTGCCCTGACCCTTGACGTCTTCATGAAAAATAACCTTCATTTTCTATTATCCCCTTTCAGGCAAAATAATCATCTATAGCGGCATATATTTTGCTTACCGCCTCTTTGAGGGTCTCACCCTGCTGGAACTGCACCGCTGCGGCGCTTCTGTTGCCGCCGCCGCCGAGCTTTTCCATGATGAGCTGTACATTGAGTTCGCCTATCGAGCGCGCTGAGGCGAACACTCCGCCCTTGCCGTCTGGCGCGACGACGATAGACGCATCCACGCCGGAGACGTTCAGCAGCTCGTCCGCCGCCTGTGCGGCGACTACGCGCTCCTGCGGTTCCTCGGGCGCGGCGACCGCGACCTTGCGGTAGAGCTTTGCGCTCTGGAGGATCTTGTACTTTGCGACGGTGTCCTCCATGTCCGACTGGAACAGGCGCTTGACCGCCGCCGTGTCCGCGCCGTGGCGGCGCAGCACCGCCGCCGCGTCAAAGGTGCGCTCGCCGGTGCGGATGGTGAAGCTCTTTGTATCGAGCACAATGCCGGACATCAGCGCCTCCGCCTCGCAGCGGAGCATGTCCGTCGCTTCGGGAAGCTCCTGGATGATCTCGGTCATAAGCTCGCACGCCGAAGATGCATAGGGCTCGATAAAGCCGAGTGCGGCGTCATGTATATAGGTCGCGGCAACGCGGTGGTGATCTATGACCGCGACGCGCTTGCAAAGGTTCAGCAGATCCGGGCACTCCACCTGCTCCGGGCGGTTCGTGTCCACAACGGCAAGGAGCGTGTGCGCATCGACCTTGGAGGGTGCTTCCTGCGGGGTAAGGAATATGTCCTTATACTCCGGCTCGCGGCGTACCATATCTATAAGCGGGGTCGCAGCGCAGTGCTTCGTGTCCGCAACTATGGAGGCGTGTACGCCGAGCTGCCGCGCAAGGCAGCATACGCCGACCGCCGCGCCGATGCTGTCCAGATCGCCGAAGCGGTGACCCATGACGAGCACCTTGGAGGAGTCCTTTATAAGCTCGGAGAAGGCGTTTGCCATAACGCGGGACTTGACCTTGGTGCGCTTTTCTATCTCGAAGCCGCGGCCGCCGTAGAACTCGAAGCTCATCTTGTTCTTGATAACGGTCTGGTCGCCGCCGCGGGAGAGCGCAAGCTCCCCTGCCATGTCCGCAAACTGGAGCGCCTCGCCGAAGGTGTCCGCATCCGCGCCAAGGCCAATGCTTATGGACGCGGCAATGCCGCTGGGGCTTTCGACCTCGTGCATCTCCTCGGTGATCTTGAACTTGCCGGCCTTGAGCCACTCAAGGTCCCGCCGCTCCATCAGGACGATGTACCGGTCGCGGTCATAGCGGCGCAGGATGCCGCCAAAGGACGCGCACCACTGGCCGAGCTTGTCCTCCACCGCGTCGCGTATATCGTTCTTTATACGCTCCGGCTGGTTCTTGGTAAGCTCCTCAAGGTTATCGATGATGACGACTCCCGCGATCGGGCGGCTGTTCTCATACTCGATGCGGATGTTGTCATAGTCCGTGACGTCCACCCAGTAGGTTATGCCCATGAACGGGCTTTTCTCCTTATCCTTATCGGAGCGGATGATGTTGCCGTGCAGCTGATATTTCCGGCCGCCTACCTCAAGCAGTGTCGGGTACCGGGTCTTGCCCTCGAGCAGCCACTTGCCAGAAAACTGCGGCACAAGCTCCGTCAGGTTCGCGTCGAGCCGGGTTCCGGTCTCGCCGCACATTTTGAAGAACATTTCGTTGCCCCAGATAATGCGCGAATCGTCCAGCCCGAACACCGCGATCGGCAGCGGAAAATTCGTCAGCGTGCTGCTCTTGGCGTTCTCCGTCTCATAAGTCACGGATTCGATATACGCCCTGAGCTGTTTCTCTCTTCTGCGCTTTGACAGGAAGAAGAAGATCATGAGCAGCAGAATGGCTCCGCCCTCTATAGCCGCAAGCGTGTACATGCCGTACAGCAGCGTCGCGGCGGCAAATGCGACAAGCAGGATCAGCGGCAGCTTGCCGGGTTCGGCAAGACGCCTGAGATTCTTGTTCAAGCCGCGCACCTCCTCTTTAAGATGTCTCTCTATCTTCTTTGGCTATCCGTATGGGATAAATTTCCATAGTAATCCACGATACGATATTTTATTATATCAAATCCGTCCCCCGTTTACAACAAATAATTTGCGTCCGTTCACAGATAATAAGCGTAAAGCAAGCGATTGTAAAAGGGGGCATCATTATAAAAGCAGTTATCATGGCAGGCGGCATGGGCACACGGCTCAGGAGCATCACCGGCGACACACCGAAGCCGATGGTGCCGCTGCTCGGCCGGCCGATGATGGAGCACATAATCATCCTCCTGCGTGAGCAGGGCTTTACGGATATCTGCGCGGCGGTGCGGTACCGCGCAGGAGATATCATGGGCTATTTCGGCGACGGCAGCCGCTTCGGCGTAAGGCTCCAGTACCGCGTGGAGGATCTCGCGCTCGGCACCGCCGGGGGCGTGAAGAACTGCCGGGACTTTTACGGCGACGAGGATTTCCTTGTCATAAGCGGGGACGCCGCCTGTGACTTCGAGCTGCGCACGCTTATGGACGCGCACCGCAGGAGCGGCGCGGACGCAACTATCGCGCTCTATCGCAGCCGTGAGCCGCTGCGCTACGGCCTCGCCGTCACGGATTCCGGCGGGCTCGTGCGCTCGTTCGTCGAGAAGCCCGACTGGAGCCGCGTCGTCACCGACCTTGTGAACACCGGGATATATGTGCTCTCTCCGCGCGCGATGGAGCTTGTGCCCGACGGTACGGAGTACGACTTCGGCAAGCAGCTTTTCCCGCGGCTCCTTGAGAGCGGCAGAACAGTCCTCGGCGTACCGATGGACGGTTACTGGTGCGACGTCGGCACTCCCCTGTCCTATTACCGCTGCTGTGTCGACGCGCTCGAGGGGCGGCTTCGCCTTGACCTGCCTGAGCAGTTCCGTCCCGGCAGCGCGCCCGCGGCAGAGGACGCGCCCGAGGACGTGGACTACTTAGAGGAGTGCCCCTGTGAAAGCCGCGCGGAGCTCATGGGCGCGCTGTCCGAGCTGATGCTCGACATGGGCGCGGACTACTCCGACGGTCTGCGCCTGCGCACGGAGCGCTATTCGCTGCACATCCGCCCCTGTGCCGGCCGCTCCGCCGTCAGGATCGGCGTGCGCGCGGACGATGCGGAGTTTGCAAAGGAGCTTGCTCTCTCGGCAAAAGCGCTCGCCCAGGCACTTAAGTTATGAAAAATGGCTGTCATTGTCGGCCGGGTTCTGCACCTTGCTTTGACGATCACACATCAGGCCGTGGAAAAATAATGTACGGCTGTCATCGTTCAATACAGGTGACATAGGCCGCGGATGCATCATATACTGCTCTGAGGGAGACCTCAATCTTTCTTTCGGAGGATAGTCATGCAGGATAACGACCTCTACTCCACCAAGATATATCAAAACGGCTGCAACGGCAGCGGAAGCTGCGGGTGCGGATGTGGCTGCGGATGCGGCAGCAACGTCGGCCCGGCAGGTCCTATCGGGCCTCAGGGGCCGATAGGACCGCAAGGCCCCATAGGCCCCCAGGGGCCTGCGGGTGCCGCCGGGGCAACAGGCCCACAGGGTCCGGCAGGCGCTACAGGTGCAACTGGCGCGACCGGTGCGACCGGTGCCACCGGCCCGGCAGGTCCTGCCGGGGCAACTGCCACAAATGAAAACGCCATGCTCTATACTGCCGACGCGACCGCCATCACGAGCGGCAGCGATGTCTCTCTCGGCACGAACGTCATCAACTCCACCGGCAGCATCACCGTCTCCGGCACCACCGGCGTCACGCTCACAGCGGGGCAGTACCTTGTGACCTTCGTAAGCGACGCATCGGTGACTGCTGCCGGGACGGTCGGCGCGGCACTCGCGCTCGACGGCACAGCGCTGACCTACGCCGAGACGGCACAGACGCTCACCGCCGCAGGTTCCGACCGCATCGCCCTCACCGCGATCGTCACGCCCACGGCGGGACAGATACTGACCGTGCGCAACAACACCGGCAACTCCGTCACCTATTCAAACAGCACCCTCACTATCGTGAAGCTTGCCTAAAGTGCTATGAAAACAGACCTGCCTCCGTTATGGAAGCAGGTCTGTTTTCAGTTTACAAGTGCGGTTTACTTGAACGCGACGACGGCCATCGAAAGGATGCCGGCGGCGAGGAGCCGCACGGGGAAGCCGCGAAAGGCCGCGGGGACATACTTGTCATCGATCTTTGTCTCCACCCCAGCAAAGAGCAGCAGGGCAACGGTGAAGCCAAGCCCTGCGCCCAGCGCGGAAGCCGAGGCTTCGGCAAGGCCGCTGCCGGCGGCGTTTGCGCAGGTGCCGAAAACGACGCCGTTGAGCGCGATGAGCAGGTACTTATCGGTGAAGAAGTGGCCGATGACGGAGGCCGCGATCAGCACCCAGAGAGCAGCGACAAAGGTCGAATACACACCGATGCTGATACCGGCAGTGCAGAGCGCTGCGACGAGCGTGACCGCCGCGACGGCAAGGCCGTACTTTGCAAGCGCCTTTGCGCTGCCCTTCGCGCCAAGCGCTGGGGTGACGCCGAAGAACTGCTCCAGAACGACATTATTCGCAAGCGCGCTGCCGATTATGATAAGCAGAAAGGTTTTGAAGTCCATCGTTTACGCCTCCTTCTTTTCGGCACAGGCCGAAATGATCGCGTCCGCAGTGCCGCCGAGAGCGGCAGTGCTCTTCTTGCTGACGGCGCTGACAACGGCCATGACGATCGCGAGCACGATGAAGCCGCCGGCGGGACTTGTGAGCAGGGAGACGCCGTGCGCCTTGAAGAAGTCAAGCGTGATCCCGGCAAAGCTGCCCGCGCCGAAGATCTCTCTTATCGCGGCGGTGACAAAGAGCGCCGCGATGAAGCCGAGGCCGGTAAGGAAGCTATCCTTGAGTGCCGCGCCAACGCTCTGCTGCGCCGCGCGCTCGGACTCGGAGAAAATGAGCGCATCAACGGCGAGGAGCGCGGCATAGACGCCGAGCATGTTATAGACCTTGGGCAGCCACGCGTTCAGAAGAAGCTGCGCCATGCTCGCAAAGCCCGCGACCAGCATGAACTGGGCGATGAACAGCATGTTCTCGGGAAGGAGCTTCTTGATAAGCGAGGAGAAAAGGGACGCGAGCAGCATGACCGCAAGCGCGGTGACGCCCAGCGTGAGAGCCGGGAGCACGGCGGTAGTCGCCGCAAGCGCCGGGCATGCGCCGAGGAGCAGGACAAGCACGGGATTTTGCGCAATGGCTGCGCGAAGCTTATTTTCGTTCATCAGCCTTCACCTCCGTTTTGATCGATCGCGCCAAAGGCCAGGAACACATCCGCGGTGGCGGCGGAGACAGCCTCAGAGGAGATCGTTGCGCCGGATATCAAAGCCTGATCGCCGTTCCAGCTATCTCCGGTGATCCCGGCAAAGCCGGCCTTGTAATCGGATTCGTTCAGCTCATAGGCATTGAAGTAATCGCCCATGAGGATGAATTCATCCGCCGTCATGGAGACGATAGCGCCGCTCTCATCGAGCACATAGTAGAGAAGCATCGGCATGTTGCCATAGCCGAGGGGGCGCGCGGCAAAGCCGTAATAGGTGCTGCCACCGACGCTTATGCTGTAAGCATGGGAAACCGTGCCGTAGAGTCCGTCGAGTGCGATGGGCGTGCATTCGGCGCCGTCACCGGCGAGCTTCGAGAGCTTCTTGATCTCCTTAGCGGAGCTGTCCTCGATATTCGCCGCGGCGTCAGTGGCGGCTTCCTCAAGTATTGCCGCGTCGACACTCTCGGTGACGTCCGCGCCGTTTACATCATAGGCGCGGGCTGAGAGAGAATCGTTCACGAGCACAAGATAGCTGTTCTCGCCAACCGCGGCGATGTAGGCCGCGCCGACGCCGTTTGCGGAATCAAGCGCCATGGTGATGCTGCCGCCTGAGAGCTCACGCTCGGTGTACTGGGCGACGCCCTCGGTATTCGCCATGCCGGGGAAGAGGCTGGGCAGCAGCTCAAGCAGGATCTGGCTGTCGCTCTTGACACCTGCGGAGACGAGGGAGTTTGCGGTGAGCACGGCGAAGCCGTCCTCGACGGCCTCCTTGAAGGCCTTGGAGGAATAAGTGACGCCGGCGACAAGGCTCACGCCGCCGAGCGCGGAGTCCTGACCGAGATAGCTGTCGGGATAGTCCTCGCCGAAGTGCTTGCTGTCAGGGAAGGCGTTGAGCTTGATGCCGGAAATTTTGCCCTCGCTGTCGACCGCCATTGTGAGCTCTATCGGCTCGCCGGTATAGCCCTTGGTGGTGGACAGGCGGATAACATAGCCGAGACCGGAGGTCTCACGGTACAGCCCCTGAACGGTTTCGGGCACGTCGGTAAGGGTAGAAGCCGCGGGATCGGCCGCGTCATAGAGCGGCTCGAAATCCTGCGCGTCGGGCATGACCTCAAGCAGCGGTTCATAGACCGCGGCGGAGCCGTTTGCCGCGATGATGGGCGCGGTATAGGCATTGACGCCGGTGATGCCGAGCATCATAACTGCGAAAATGAGCACAAGGACAATGACTGACTTTACGGTATTTTTCATATCAGACACCTCCAAGCGGCTTCTTGGCCGTCCATTTCTCGATATACGGGGTGAGTATGTTCATGGCGAGGATGGAGAAGGACACGCCCTCGGGGTAGGCGCAGAACTCGCGGATGACAAAGGTTATCACGCCGCAGCCGACCGCGAACACGACTCTGCCGGTGTTATTGATGGGAGTGGTGACATAGTCGGTCGCCATGAAGATCGCGCCGAGGAACACGCCGCCTGCCATGACGGAATAAAGCGCGGTGACGAAGCTTCCGGCGGAGACAAGGGAGAGGACGAACACCGTGCCGACAAAGGCGGCGGGAACGTACCACTTGATGACACGGCGCGCGCAGAGATACGCGTAGCCGATGAGCAGGGCGAGGATGCAGCTCTCACCGACAGCGCCGCCGCGCAGGCCGAGGAACATATCCATCAGCGAGGGGAGCTGCTCGGAACCGGCAGAGATGAGCTCCAGCGGGGTAGCGGAGGCCTCAAGCTCCACAACAGCCGGCATAGCGCCGCCTGCGACTTCGGAGAAGGCAAGCAGCATGAACACACGGCCGCTGATGGCGGGGTTTGCGAAGTTGTGCCCAAGCCCGCCGAAGAGGCACTTGACGATGATTATCGCGAAGGCGGAGCCAACAACGCACTGCCAGACGGGGACGCTCGAGCTGAGGTTCAGCCCAAGCAGAAGCCCGGTGACGACGGCGCTGAAGTCGCCCACGGTCTGCTTTCTGTGTGTCGCAAGATCGAACAGCGCTTCGGAAACGACAGCACCGATGACGCAGGCGGCGATGACCTTAAGCGCGCCGGTGCCGAAGATCACGACGGCGGCGACGGAGGCCGGGAGCAGCGCGATGACGACATCGAGCATCACGCGGCGGCTGGAATCCGAGGTATGAATATGCGGGGCGTTCGATACGATCAGCTTATCCATATCACTTTCCCCCTTCTTTTTCGGCCAGAGCGGCCTTGTATTTTCTGACGAAGCTCTTAGCTTCGCTGTTATAGTCAACGAGCGGACGGTGCGCGGGGCAGACATAGGAGCAGCAGCCGCAGGACATGCAGAGAGATACCTGCTCTTTGGTCAGGACTGCGTAGCGCTCCGCCTCGTCCTCGATCTCAATAGCCTTGGCAAACGCCGTCGGGTTGAGGGCGAGAGGGCAGTTCGACACGCAGCGGCCGCAGTGGATGCACGGAGTAGGCTCAAGCGCGGCGGAGTCCTTCTTATCGAAAGCAAGAACGGCGTTCGTGGCCTTAATGACGGGAGCGTTAAGATCGGAGACGCATTTGCCCATCATCGGGCCGCCGAGGATGACCTTGCCCGGCTCGCACTTGAAGCCGCCGGCCTGCTCGATAACGTAGCCAACGGGTGTGCCGATGGGGACGATGAGGTTCTTCGGCTCCTTGACGGCGGAGCCGTCGACCGTGACGGTCTTCTCGACAAGGGGCATGCCGTCGTTCATGTACTGGGCAACCTTGGTGAGAGAGGTGACGTTTATAATGATAACGCCGAGGGACGCGAGACGCTGGCCGGGGCCGACGACCTTTCCGGTGGCGTTATAGAGCAGCACCTGCTTTGCGCCCTGCGGGTACACGCTCTTGAGGGGCTTCACAGTGACGGCGGGGTCGTCGGCAAAGGTGCACTCAAGCTCCGCGATCGCGGCGGGCTTGTTCTTCTCAATGCCGATGATGAACTCCTCGCTGCCAAGGTACTGCTTGAGAAGCGCTACGCCCTGCTTTATAAGCTCACTGTGCTCGACCATGGTGCGGTCGTCGCTTGTGATATAGGGCTCGCACTCCGCGCCGTTTATCAGCACGGTCTTGATCTTGTTGCGGCGGACTGCGTCAAGCTTTGCCCAGACGGGGAACGCCGCGCCGCCGAGACCGACGATGCCGCTCTCGCGCACGGCCTGAAGAAAGCTGTCAAGATCATGCACGTCGGGAGCCTTCAGCTCGGGGTCTGCTTCCATCCTGCCGTCGCTCTCGATGCGGATCGCCTGAGTGCGGCCATACGGCTCAATGGCCTTGACAGTGCCGGAAACGCTTGCGTGAACGGGGGAAGAGTTCTTTCCCTCCTCGCGCGCGATAAGCTGGCCGCGGTATACATGCTGCCCGACCTCGACGACCGGCACGGCCGCCTGACCGGAGTGCATGTTCATCGGAAGCAGCACCTCGGCGCTCGGCGTTATCGGCTCTGACGCCATGCCTGAGGTCTGCTTATGGTGGGGCAGCTTAAGGGTAGAAATGTTTTTTCCGAAGCTCATAAGCCTCTTGCCTCCTGTTATCCTTCAATTCGCTATTAGTTTTTCCATCCCGGGGGTATACCTGATCTCACCGTCCGGGAATATCCACAAAACCTCTGCGCCGAGACTTTCGGCCAAAGCGGCGCCGTCCTCATAGGGCATGCAGAAAAGCGCCGTGGAGAGCGCGTCGGCAAGCGCGCTGTCCTTGATGACGACCGTAAGAGAGCTGTAATAGTCCGCAGGGAAGAGCGTGGCCTCATCGATTATATGGTGATAGCGCACGCCGTCAACGGTATAGCAGCGCTCATACGAGCCGGAGGTGACGCAGGACGTATCCGTGAGCATGAGCTTGACGGCAAACTGCTCGGTATTTGCCGGGTCCTTCACGCCGGTGACCCAGCCGCTGCCGTCGGGCTTTGTGCCGACGATGCGGATATTGCCGCCGACATTGAGCACGTACCCGAAGGCTCCGTCAGCTTCGAGCCACCGCGCGGCCATCTCGGTCGCGTAGCCCTTGCCGAGCGCGCCGACATCAATGGACGCGTCCGGGTCGCTTATGCGCACGGTGCAGTTTTCTTCGTCAATTTCAAGCGCAGAAATGTCCGTATGTTCGCCCGCCGTTTGCAGCTCCTCATCCGTGGGGATGCGGGCAGAGGCGGGATCGTCCCCGGCGGCAGTACGCAGATCGTGCCAGATGCTGAGCACGGAGCCCATCATGACGTTCATCTTGCCGTCGGTCGTTTCGTAAAGCTCCTTCGCGTAAACGAGAAAGTCAATGAGCTTACGGTCGACCTCGATGCTCTCTCCGCCCGCGTTCCGGTTGAGCGTACACAGATTATTCTCCCCGGAATACTCATGGTATATATCAAAGAGCCGGTGGTATTCCCCCAAAATGCCAGAAGCCCCGGCAGAGCGTCTGTCAAACTGCTCTGCCGAGTCTCCTGCATAGCTGTACACGAAGGAGACTGTGTCAAAGTAAGTGAAGTAGGACTTTCCCCGGTTCTCCGTCTCGGTCTTGCCGGCGGAGCATCCGGTCAGGGATAATGCCAGCAGGAGCGCTGACATGAACCATGCCGCTATTCTTTTCATTGACACATCTCCAGTGCGATTTTTAATTTGTTTATCTTGCGTATTCAGCAGCCTGAGCGATGACAGCCATCATGCCGGTGATCTGAATGGTGCAGGAAGCGAGAAGAGTCTCGTCCGCTGCGACGGAGTAGCCGTGGTCGTTCTCGGTGGTCTCGATAGCGGCGACCTCAGCTGCGGTCTTGCCGACAACGTACTGAGAGAAAGCCTGAGACTGAGCGTCCCACTCGGCTATAGCGTTGCCGTAAGCGACCATGCCGTAATCATCGCCGAGCTCCATCTTGGTGCCCTTGAAAGAGGTCTCGGTGATCTCGCCGTCCTCATCGAAGCTGATGTTGGGCTGGGTTGCATCGTTGACAGCAGCAAGGATCTTTCCGTCAGCGCCGACAACGGCTGCGCCGAACTCGGTGTACATCTTGACGACGCCGTCTGCGTCAGCGGTGGGATCGGTGGACTCGGCAGCGCTGGTCTTTGCGGCAAGGCCGAGAGTGAAGGTGCCGTCAGAGGTGAAGCTCATAGTGTTGACATCGCCGCAGGCCTTGACAACGGCATCCTTGAAGTCGGTGATCTGAATGGTGCAGGAAGCGTGGAGAGCCTCATCTGCTGCGACAGAGTAGCCATGGTCGTTCTCAACGGTCTCAATAGCGGCGACCTCTTCGCCGGTCTTGCCGACAACGTACTCTTCAAATGCCTTTGCCTGAGCGTCCCACTCGGCTATCGCGTTGCCGTAGGCGACCATGCCGTAATCATCGCCGAGCTCCATCTTGGTCTTGAACTCAGCCGCGGTGTCGACAGTGCCTTCGGAGATATCCATCTTGCTCTGCGCGCAGTCGATACGGCAGGAAACTATCTTACCCTCAGCGTCGAGAACAACGGCTGCGACAGTAGCGTCGACCTGGGCATTGCCGGACTTGGACGAATCCGTATTGAGGGAAACGCCCATGCCGAGAGTGTACTCACCGCCGGCAGCGGGAGCTTCGGTAGCTGCATCGGCAGCGGGAGCCTCGGTCGCCGCATCGGCAGCGGGAGCCTCGGTCGCCGCGGGAGCGGCGGACTGACCGCAGGCAGCCAGTGCGAAAATCATGCAAAGTGCAAGAACAAGTGCAAGGATCTTTTTCATATTTGCCTCCATATTTTTTGAGATAACTTTGTATACGAAAAAACCATCTCGTATATCATGGTGGATTATAGCAGGCTTATGCGCGTTTGTCAATTATTCAACAATCAAAAAATCAATATTTTTTTGTGCTTTCGATCCAGCCGCAGCAAAAGCCCGCATCCCATTTTACGGGATGCGGGTTTGTTATTTATTCTGTTTACGATTTCCGGTTGCGGTCATACAGGACCCACAGCCCCTTGAGCAGCAGGTCTGCATCGTAAATGATGTCACGGCTGCAATTCTGCACGACAGTCCTCGCCAAGCCGCCGGTCGCAACGACCGTGCAGGGATAGCCTATCTCCTTCTCCATCCGGTCGATCATGCCGTCAAGCATCGCGGCCGTACCGTAGACCGCGCCGCTGCGCATGGAATCAACAGTGTTGGTGGCGATGACCTTCTTCGGCGGGAGGATAGCGATATCCGGCAGCAGACTTGTCCCTGAGGAGAGCGCGCCGTAGGACAGCTTTATGCCCGGAATTATCGCGCCGCCGCGGTAGCTGCCTTCGTTATCGATAAGCACCATCGTCGTCGCGGTGCCCATGTCTATGACTATGAGCGGCGCGCCGTAGCATGCGATCGCGGCGACGCTGCCGACAACGAGGTCGCCCGCCATGGTCGACGGGTCGTCTATCCTGACGTTCATGCCGGTCTTCATTCCCGGCGCGACGATCAGCGGCTTTTTGCCGATAAGGCTCTCCACCGCCAGCCGCAGCGACTCCGTGACCGGAGGCACGACCGAGGAAATGATCGCTCCCTCGAAGCTCTTGAGGTCGATCCCGTAGAAGTCCGTGACCTGCCGGAGCTTTATCGCGTACTCCGTCCCCGTCTCGCGCAGATCCGTGTGGATGCGCACGACGTTTAGGATCTCTCCGTTCTCTATCATGCCGAGGACGATATTGGTGTTGCCGACGTCAATCGCGAGGATCATGTTCAGCTCCTGCCCTTCTTTGCGTATTTGATAACGGACGTAATGCCCGACGCGAGGACGAGATTGACAAGCAGCTCGACCACGAAGTTTATTCCCATCATCCCGAAAATGACATAGTACAGCATGTTCTGGCCGCCCGCCCAGCTCTGGAGCGTCGAGTTGAAGAATAGGAGCAGACCGAGCACAAGAATGCCGGTGTTCACTATGGGGCAGACTACGCCCGCGGCAATAACGCCGGCAAGCTCGCTCTTCTTCACAAGCAGCCTGTACACCAGCCCTGATACCCAGCCGGCCGCTGCACCCTTGCCGATGCAGATGACGATGCAGGCAATGGGGTTGATGCCCATCAGCAGCATGACTACGCCGCCGTCCCACCCGGCAAGGCCGGTCAGAAACACTACCGTTCCGAAAACTCCGCCGAGCAGTGCCCCGGCAGAACTGCCGTATACCGCGGCTCCGATGACGATCGGCGCGAGAGCCAGCGTTATCGGAAACGGACCGAAGCGCACAAAGTTGCTCAGAACCTGCAGTACGACGATGATGGATGCGAACAGGGCAAGACCGGTCCGTCTCCGGAGCCCTTTGCGGGGTGTTGCGTTACTCATATTAAATTCCTTCCTGCTGTCGCTCCGCTCAGGGCGGATGCGGCGCAGCTTGATTATATACACGTACGCCTGCTCTGTCAACTTATACATTAAACAATGCACGGCGGAAAACCGCCGTGCATTTGATTATGCTGTTTTAGGGCTTACCAGCAGAGGGGGGGTCCAATCACCGTGTCTCTTACCGTCACGTCCGCGGTATCATCTCCGGTTGGTTTCACCTCAATTATATCATTAGGGTCATACTGCCCCTCGCCAGTGCCGCTCACCACATGATATTTATCCGATGGCTCATTTGACTCACCTTCACCGGAACCTTCTCCCGGTTCTTCGTTCTCCTCCCCGCCGGGAGCCGCGTCCGACAGCGATATGTCTCCGCCGTCCTCCCCTTCCGCCGGTTTGACCTCACCTGCCGGAGGATATTGCTCCCCGCGAAGTTTGTTCAGGTCTGCGGTATCGTCAGTGAGCCTTATGGTCATAACGACATTATTGCCATCCTGATCGGTCGCGACAATGATCTCGGTCGCAAGATCTCCGTTTTCCGCTATGTTTTTCATAGCATCCCAAGCCTCATCGCCCATGCTCGCGAGGTCGTCTACGGGGATGAACTTTGGCTCATTGTCGATCCCGACAATTTTAATATAATATTTGTTTTCATCTCCCTCTGCATTTGCTACGCCGACACGCCCGGAGCGCATTCTCTCAGATAATTTTTTATACTTCGGCTCATAATCCGGCTGCAATTCCCCGCCGTCAAGTCCGTCGGAACTCAGAGGGCTAGCGGAATACTCATACCGTGTGGCACCACCGTAAGCGACATAAATAGTCGTTGTTGTAACTCCGGCAAAATTTGTATTATTGACCTCATCCAAGTCAACCTCGCCTTTATTATACGGTGTGCCGATTCCCTTGACTTCCAGCACACTCTTGACCGTTTCCTGTGCTGCGTTGGCAGCGGAAGAAGCGCCGCCGTCGCCGGTCACGAAGCCCGTGACCACGACCTGGAGCTTCACGTCCCCGCCGTTGCCGACATCGAACCTGTCGCCCGCGACGAGACCTATTACCGCCGCGCGGGTGAGCTCATCGAGCCCTGCGCGCAGCTCCTCCGCCTCGGCGGAAGGGACCTCCTCCCTGACCTGTATCAGGCCGTTTTCGATATAGAGCTTTGCATAGTCTATCCCAAGCTCCTTGGCCTCGGCCGTGCAGCCGCGTAGCAGCTTCGCCGCGGCAAGATCAAGGATATGGACATAGAGCTTGTCCTCCGACGTTTTGGGCTTCCAGCTGACGCCGTCTATCGTGATGCCGTCATTGCCCAGACCGTGCTTGTCAACTCCCGGTTCATCGGAAAGTCCGACGCCGTAGCTGACGTACTCAACAGGCAGCCCGCTGTCCGTCTTGTCGGCAAATGCCGCCGTCCCCATGGAGAGCATCAGCGCAAGCATCAGCACCACGGAGAGCACATAGCGCAGTGGTTTCTTCATAAGCATGACCTCCCGATCAATATAATTGTCCGCTGAACACATTCAAGTGTCCGTACGTTTTTACACAAGTCCAGTATATGTTAGAACGCGGCTTTTGTCAATGTAATTTTGGTATGCGTGCCAATTAAGATTTATTAATGATCCCACCGGGCAAGCCCGGTGGGATCAACCTGCAAATATTATTCTGCCTTTTCTTCCGTTCCGTCCGTCGCTGCAGGTGTCTCAACTACAACCGGTCTATCGGTCTCCGCCGCAGGCAGCGTCACCGCAGCGCCGTTCACCGTCATGTCCGGCAGCGTGATCGATTTGACGTCGTTCACGCCCGTCACTGTGAGCTCGGTCGGGATGCTGTCTATCTTCAGATCAGGGTAGAAGCCGAAGCCCGACTCGGCAATGAGATACTTCAGCAGCGGCGCAAGATCGGCGCTGATGTGCGTCGGGAGGCTCGTCTCCTTGTCGACGATCAGGTCTATCGTTATATTATCCATCATGCTCTTGTGCTGCCCTTTTCCGCTTATGGAGTTCATGAGCATCTTGCCTGGCAGCTCAAGCGTCAGCGGGATCACCGTCGATTCCTCAAGCTCTTCCTCTTCGGATTTTGAAATGGGCTGGGTGTTGTTCTCAAACATTGCGATAATGCTCGCCACGTCTATCTGTGCGGCTTCTCCGTCGGACTCGACGTCCACCGCCATCCATACCGGTTCATCGCCGCCAAGACTGTATCCGAAATACAGCTTCAGCTGCTCGCCCTCCATCGCGATATACATCGGCAGATTGATCCGCCCCATTTTGCCGAGCGAGGCCGTCGCGTCTATTTTCATCGTGAAAGGCTCGAGTATCCATTCGCAGCTGGCCTTGAGCCGAACCTTGACAGGCTCCCCGTTCGAGGTGCCGTTGGCCGTCGATTTGAGGTCAAAGCTCATGCTTTGGAGCTCCGCAATGGCTCTGTAAGTTTTCTTGACGGTGAGCATAGCGCTCAGGCTCTTTGAGCAGCCCGTCAGCCCCAGGCACATCACAAGGCACAGAACAACGGCAATTATTCTCACAAGCCTCTTCTTCAAATCGCATCCGTTCCTTTCAGCTGCCGCGGCAGTACGGCATTTTTTTCACATACATTTTGTTCTAAGTATATATACTCTTTACCCAAAAATCAAGCGTCACATATTCCATCGGTGTAAATAAAATGTTAATGCGAATTATTAAGAGCTTTATTAAGAGCGCAAAAAAGGTGCATATCGCTTTGCGGCGATATGCACCTTTTTTATTATGCGGTAATTGCCCTTACGGGAATTACATCTCCTTGATCGCGGCCTGTGCTGCTGCAAGGCGAGCGATAGGAACGCGGAACGGGCTGCAGGACACGTAGTCCAGACCGACCTTGTGGCAGAACTCGACGGAGCTGGGGTCGCCGCCGTGCTCGCCGCAGATGCCGAGGTGGATCTCCGGGCGGGTCTCACGGCCAAGCTTTGCAGCCATAGCAACCAGCTTGCCTACGCCGACCTGGTCGAGACGTGCAAACGGATCGCTCTCGTAGATCTTGTTGTCGTAGTAAGCGCCGAGGAACTTGCCTGCGTCGTCACGGCTGAAGCCGAAGGTC